>Ga0157364_1001360_pt1 | contig 20582 bp, 6 predicted proteins | sample AttsexASBM2_FD_111476 | JGI IMG/M metagenome (GOLD analysis project Ga0157364, IMG submission 111476) | Fungus gardens microbial communities from leaf cutter ant in Ribeirão Preto, State of São Paulo, Brazil - Atta sexdens ASBM2 | ecosystem: Host-associated > Fungi > Mycelium > Unclassified ...
AATATCAATGAATATAATTGTCAACATACAAAGTTTTCGCGATGTCGAAGAAAACTTCCAAAAGAAGTCGCAGATCTTGGGATTAATGCGACGATTATCGGACACTGGATTATGATGCCTTATCTATTTGCAATTTACTCGAAAGAGTAAGAGAAAATAACTGGCTTATACGAAATTATCACGGAATCGAATGGTTCGACGGAGACGTTAATTCTACATACATCTGCGAGATATTACACGACACGCATCTATAACAGTACTACATCTATAACAGAAAACAAGAAAAGGCACGTTATTTGAGTATTCTCCAGAACGTATATAATTTGAAAGGATTTCTCCGGCTTTCAAAAATGCACTAGATTTCGAAGGACAGCGCACGCTGCATCACGGATTTCGAATTAACTTTGAATCACATTGCGCCTTACGCAACGCTTAAAAATTAAAACGTTGACTAACTATACGAAATAGTATCAGTTCGAGTTATCAGTATATAGTCTTCCCTCAGAAAATTTGAGCGAGAGCGACGTCAAGAGCGAAAAAGCAGATAGCGGGAATTTTTCAATTCAATTTAAAAATCAGAAACACAATATATTTTGCAATATTTGCAAAGCGTGGAGAAAAGATATCATGACAGAAAAGTTGAACCAAAGCGAGAATGAATAAGCGACAGACGAAGAGAAAAAAAATCTTCCAAACGAGTCTTCGACTCGTCGATAGAAATGAAGCTAACATTAGCGCAAACGCCAAATTTTGATAACTCTAACAACGCACATGCCGGCAAAAGAGATAAATTCTGAATTTGCGCAAACATTTCCTCTCTCACGCTCTCCAATGACGAGAATTCACTGGATCATGTGAATTCATGGAAGTTTTACATCATTTCAGTGTCTGACATGCAGGGATCTATCCTGCCGACCAATTGCCGAGGATGGACGAGATCGACTGTCATTGTTGCTAACACAAACGATCACGATCGACCTGACCAGCACTCGGTCGCCTTCTGCATCGACGAACACGATACAGGAACATTCGATAGCATTGGATAGTTACGGCTTGTCGTTCTTGGATTCAAGATTCTTCTTACGACTTAGCCGAAACTCCATTATGTATCGCTGGAATACGACGACGCCGCAAGGAATACTCTCTCAAACTTGCGGGCAATAAACCTGCTATATATTTCTATATTTTATATGTAATGATTATAATCTTAGTCGGTTTCTTAGTCTGTTTACTTCTGATTGTAAACGCAATGATCGATTGATTGTACAGTTATTTCATAAATTTTTTTCTTCGTGTAGATATAAAAAAATAAATTCTCATGCTGTATGCCGTCATGTTCAATCGCCTACTCTTTTAAAAAGTAAAATATAAAACAAATACTTTATGTAATATCACTTTTTTTTAAATAAACGTTTTTAATTATGTAAATTTCGTCGGTTTCTTACTCTTAACCTTGTCCCTTTTTACATTAGTCATCTTTTCTTTCTTATTTCAGATTTAGATAAGATTTAGATTAAAAACAAAATACAGAAAAAAATTTTTCTTTTAAAATAATGTTCGAATCAACATACTCACGATGCATGCCAGCGCGAACTTGTTCATTCCTGTTTCATCTCTCCTTTCTCCATAATGAAAACAAGAATCTCCCGAAAATTTTCGTAAAAATCCTCGTCATAAATAATAAAAAAAAAAATCCTGTCACTAAAACATCAATAGGCCGGAAATTGAACCGCTGCAAAAAATAACCTACAGAACAAAAATCTGTGTGTTATTCATATCCGCTGATAGTACCTTCCCCCTCTCCCTGTAACGAACAAATTTCTTGGCCAATTTTCCTCGATTTTTCCATTTATCATTTTGTCACGATATTTATCCCTGCCGACATCCCTTCTCCAGTTACCGCGTAGGTGATTATGAACAAAACCAATCAAGACCAAGCCAATCAAAACGCGCCATTTAATTACCTCGTTACCCCCACCCTCGCATTACTGATCAATCAAAGCGCATCATTTTTCCAGCCCCCGGCGCCGGAGGTGGAGGATTTGTTTTGACGACTTATAGCTGCCCATATATTGTACTACTGCCGCTATCTGTAAAGGCCAATTATTGTATATCGAGTTCAGCGGAGCTCCGAATATTGCATGTAACGTGATTCGATTTATTAAATATATTAAATAGTAATTAAATATATTAAATAGTTCTTTATTTCATTAGTAATTTGTGTGTGATTCTTGCAGCCTCTCTTTTTCATCTTCCGACAATTTCTCCATCTTTAACGATCCATCCCTGCCATTGCAAATTAATTGCGAGTCAAAGTAGACAAAGATTGTCGAAAATGTGGCACGCTTTCTGGTGCCTGGCGCCAGACTTATTTTGCGGAAAGCACTAATATTGGATCGGAGAAAAGTTTCTTCGTATTTTTTAATTGTATATCCAATATTTTCGTCAAAAATGAACGAAATTTAAATTTAAAAATAGGTTTTTAAAGCAAATCTCTACTTTCGAAAAGTTACTATATTTTTTGAGTTTCTGTGAATTTGGTAATTTTTATATTTAAAAAAGCGAGCTGAAAAAGAAAAAATTTTCTTTGAAGGTCTCTCACGTGTCCAAAAAAAATTTATGAAAATTTTCAACTATCTATCGTAAAAGCTTGAAGCTTTCCTTACAAAATCATTTTTTTTTAATGTTTGTATACTTTTTTGTTCCTAAGTCGCGAATTAAATAAAGGAACATTCTGACTTTGATTACTCGTAACTCCAATGAAAATGATCATATCGCAATTTAAAAAACAGATTCTTAAAGCTGAAACTTTGCTCTAGCGAATAATACAATTGTAAAATTTCGCAACAAATAAAAAACTTTTGCAAAAAAATTTTTTGAAATACAAAGAAACTTATTTCCCAAACCAATATTGGAAAATCTATTTGATCGAAAATTTATCGAGATTTCATGTTTATCTTATATAAAAATTCACTTAAGTAGGAAAAAGTCATAGAGCATGCGATGAAGTTGTGCTATCACTCACGAGCACAGTTATAATATATATATATATATATATATATATATATATATATATATATATAAGACACATAAATAAATAAAAAAAATAAAAATCTCATTCTAATCTAAACTAATCTCACATATATAAATACAGCAGACGATTAAGTTATATTTATATTTCTTAAATTTTTTTCCATCTGGCTTTTAAGTCATCATTCTTCGGAAAACTACAAATGAGAAGCCTTTGACTATATCTGGTTAAACATTCAAATATACAACATATTATAATATTCCACTTTCGCAAACAAAAATCGTAATGATACATATCAAAATATATATAAATAAATTTAAAACAGACAGTTTCTCGCGACTATCCATAGAAATAATGGCGGAACTAATCAGATATCATTTCAGCATTTGTGCCTCTCTGATTCCAGGACTCTACCCGCATCCAGCGACATCACTCTCTTCTCATCGCGAATCTTCACGCCTTGTGACGGAATTCAACGTGACGTCATTCTTGCACATCCAGTGATGTCATCCCCTCCTCTTCGCAGATCTCTGCGCCCTGACATCCCCCGCGCCGAGGGATTTCCTCGTCCCGCACCCTTAGAAATCCATGATTTAGAACTCCCCCCTTGATTACCTATCCCTGCATTGTTAAACAATAGTGAAATTCGGTAAAAATTATAAAAATTTTTTATCTCTTCAATTCAGTAGAATTAAATTTAAAAACAATCAGAAGCTTGTTAAAGTACAAACTTCAAGTTTTAAAATGCTTTTTTAATTTTTTGCAATGGTATTTGACCGAATTTTAATATTGGTTGTAAGCAATGGGTTGGTTTTAGTGGCGTATAATTCAGTTAAAAAAAATTTAAAAAATTTTTTAAAAAGCATTTTATAAGTAAATCTTTGTATTGATTTATAAGAATATTGACCTTTTTTTAAAAAAAAAAACTTTTATCAATGCTGCGCATTGTTAAATGCATATAATATTAATAGCATTTTCGGCCTAATTGGATGTGCACCAACTCAGATTGAAAAATGCTTTGCTATTGGTTTACATTATATGCTCTACCAACAGGAAAGCACGAAACGTCATTAAATTCAACTCGGATTAATACAAACTCCGTTGGGCCAAAAACATAAGAAACACAACGAAATAATGTTTATTAAGATACAAATCTGTAAAGATAAATATTTTTTGAAAAGCCGTAAAAAGCATGCTAAAGTACAAGTTTCAAGCTTTAAATCTCTGCCCAAAATTCTTATATAATAAATACTTATAAATAATTTAATAAGTTCTAGTAAGTTCATATAACATTTCATAAGTACCTAAGAACACAAAATCCTTTAAGTTCTGTAAACATCTTTTAAGATCTTGTAAGATCTTAATCAGTTTAAGATTTTCATAGAAAATTTGTACATATTTTATAAGAAAGTTCATGTAGAATCTATAAATCTTTATTAGAAATTTAATTAATTCTTGTTTGTGACTCGTATAAAATTTCATAATACTTTATATAAGATTACATAAAATCTTCAAATTCTAAAAACATTTTTTAAGATCTTAAGAAATTTCACAAATTCAAATAAAATCTGTAAATAACTTATAAGAAAATTCAATTATATCAGGGAATTTTTTATATTTTATTGATAATATTTAATATCATATAACATCGTAACAATTTCATTGAACATATTGTATTAAGAATTTTAATTTTATTGAACTTTGATTATTAGAGTTTTTAAATTTTTAATTCAATAAACAGACAAATGAGAGTAAACTGCGCGATTAAAGATGCGCTATAATAAACTATATAATTCTATATGATAATTCCTATGAGTTCTTGCGAGATATTATAAAATCATATAATATCCTGTATTTTCTTTAAAATATATTATTGTAAAACATGTAAAAAGTTATGAGATCATATAATAGCATAAGAACTTTAATATGCCAATTTCATATGAGACTAATCTTATATGAAAATTACATACAAGAATTTTCGGCAGGGATGCTATTTTTTTATCTACGAAGATTTTTTTATCAATGTACGATAATCTGAATATTATGCAATATTAAGATATTCGGAAACTTTTCGATTATAATATATTGTGACCGTAATCTCGACAATATAATTTCGTCGCGTTTTATGTTATTGTTATTCGACAGTCAGTGCTTTTATCTTGATGGTCTAAGTCATAGTTAAGTATCACGTTAAGTGCACTGAAGTATCACGAATTTTTTCTAAACTCAAGTTGAGTGCCAGGCACGAGTGAGCGTGCCACTTTTCGTTACTCTTCTAAATCTCGAAGAATTATTTTCAATATTTCTCTATTGCGACGATAGCCGATTGCTCAGTTCCGCGCGGACAGTGGGGTGAATTATTCGGAGTGGGAATAAATCAGATGAGAGAACATGTAAGAATTACTGCTTATTAATAAGAAAATGACAGGAGTATGTTTGATACTTGACAAAAACAATTACAACAATTTCATCGAATACGCAATTTACAGCAGCTGCAATAATTCGTCTCGGTTGTAATATGAGTTCACTATAATCGGAAATTATCAAGTCGTGTAACACGAAACAATACAAAGACTATTATCACAAGAGTTACTACAAATTCGTCAATCGATCAAAGTTTACAGCAATTATCGCAACTTTGCCAAATGTCATACAACGATTTTTTCCATTTTATACAAAATACGACATACTATGCAAGATGGTGATCTAACATATAATCATACACAAAATGACGCGGCGACTTCGCTGTGGCGAGAAGGCGGCAAGTTTTACGCAAAACAAAATACAATAATCTAGCCGATTCGAGCGAATGGCATAATGCAACAGCTAAAAGATTAATTACTCGCGGTAGCTTCTTGTCTTAATCTCTTGGCTCGGATTCGGCACGTGCTATTCATTTCGATACTGCGATCGGGGATCGAGTTTTACAATATTTCTACGCTTGTCTCACCAGTAAATCTTCCTTCTCGATCCTTTTGATAGCTCCGATCTTCACTCGGCTCGTTCAAAATTTCGGCAACTCTCAAATTCGACAGCTTACTTATCGCTTTCGCTTCTGTGAATTCTGCGTTCTCGTAGAGATCCGAACAGAGCTCATGCCACAATGATTTCGACAGGTCTTGGCCGGGGACACACAGGTCGCAAGATCCTTCCAGAATAAAACCTCTCGGCACCTGATTAGCCGATAGCCGTGTCGCGCGATCCCGCGTATCGCGTGGCACCTACGACAGCGACGTAGCTTCCCGTGATTTAGCGTGGAATCCGAATTTCGCTAGAATAATTTTCTCTTGATTGATTCTTCTCGTTTCTCGTGGAGTTTTTCCTATCTTACATAGCTCCTCTTACTTACGAGTCTTAGACTGCTGTGGTCTCCTTGGCAGACGTTTTAAGAAACTGTTCTCTTAAGAAGTTGCATCATCCTGGAATTTCAGCATCCTCATTTCTTCCTGTAAAACAGGATCGATACTAAAGGGCGCAAATAACAGACGCAGACAACCAAATTAATGAAAGATACGACCATACTCCCGCCACTGGGAATAGTCCGGAGCCTTTTCGGTGACGGTCTTCTTCAGCGGTTCTCTTCTCTGCTAGCAACTGGGGAGATAGCTTGATACAATCCACGCACATAGCTATCGATCTTCACTCTGGTTATTGCTACTTAAAGATTCTCGCAAAAGATGGTAACAAAAAAAACAAAAAAAAATTAATTAATTAAAGTGGTGCATGAAAGTCAGCGCTCGCATGCAAATTCGCTCGCTCTCTTACAAGCCAGGAGGACCCAGAATCCTTATCCGCGACACAACCGAAAACGTCATGTCACAATACGTTTATGAATTTATACATGTTTATAAATACTCATACATAAAAATTTTTTTATCAGGAGCGTATAATTTCATTTTTATTCGATCTCCTTTTATTTTGTATTAAATTATAAACAAATAAAGATCGACAAACAGAGATTCATGATCACCTAATATATCGCCATATTATATATTCACCAATATATTGCATTTTCGTTATCATTTCCTCACTTAGTTAATAAATACAATGTATAATTTTATTTCTGTTTATTTCCTTTTTTTATGTATTAAGTTATAAATAAATAAATGTCGAGATTTTTTAGATCATTTTGTTATTATAATTTTTTAGCTTGACAAATATCAGCGTATAATTCCATTTCCGTTTGATTTTTTATTATGTATTATGTGTAAGTTCTAAACAAATAGATATTGACCCTGGTGAAAATTATTCTCATAATTTTTATTCGAATTGGAACATTTTTCAAAAATATTCATAAATATTCGAAAAATTTACATCTTCTCTCAGAATTTTTCATACAAGTGCAATATTTTGAAATTTCTCATTCCACAATTTTTAAAAAATATTTTTTTAATTTTTTAGATTTATATTTTTAGATTCATCAGAAATTATACTTAAAAAATCTTAGAAATCTTACAATATTTTATAATTAATATATATAAAAAATTCTGAGCAAAGATATAGATTCTTGGTCGATTTTAAAAAACTAACGAAAAAGTAATAAAAAGTTACTTTCTCAAATAACGATAATTATAACAAATTATTTTTAAAAATCGGTAACTAGTAACGGTAACTTGTTACTTTTGAAAAGTAACTTTCCATTCTCTGATTGTACATAATAGAGATTGTACATAATATATGAAACTTCCAGAAAATCAGCCGACTTTACTGATAAGAGATACGAAATGCAGCATCAGTGATTTTTAATGCTATCAACTTTATTTTCTTTACTGGCAATAGCTAAACCTATTTTTGAATTTAAATCGGATATTTAAGCCGGATGAACGCGTTTATTTGGCTATCTTTAAAAATTAATAACATTTCGTTAATAATTGCAAAAATTGCAAAATGGTACAGAACTTTACGATTCAGCTTCGAGTCCGCTCTACCTACATACAAATGTTCTTTTACAGAATTACTAGACAGAGTATATTATAATTCCTATTATAAATGTTATTGTGTAATATATCATTAATATTCTTATAAGATAATTACTCTTCACTTAATTTTGTATTATTGAGCAAGAATGCTGCTTCTACATTTTGTAAAGAAAATTTATAACAGAAACAACAACATGTGAAACTTATGCGAAAGCACTTATAAGGGAACACGAAGTAATTAATTCTGATTTTAATGCAACTTTGTATATATATATATATACGTGGGTCGTTTGATAAATTTGGTAAATTTCCATGAAATGGCGCTACAATCCATTTGATGACGCGACATTTCGAAAGATCCACTCTTCGAACTCCTTCAGGCCAAATTTCAGCCAGAGATTGAAGCGAGATTGGCGCGCAAAAAAGTGCTCTTCCATCAAGACAACGCGCCGTCCTACAAGTCGACCGTTGCAATGACAAAACTACGAATTGGGCTATGAATTGATTCCTCATCCACCCTATTCTCCGGATTTGGCCCCGTGTAACTTCTTTCTGCTCCCAAACTTAAAAACTTGGATGGGAAGAAATTCTCGTCAAATGAGGAAATCATTGTCGCCGTCAATGAGTATTTTGCAGACTTTGAGACAGCCTACTTCAAATGACTACCAAACGTGAACTATGCGTCCTTTCTGGCTGAAATTTGGCCTGAAGGGGTTCGAAGAGTGGAGATGTCGCGTCATCAAATGGATTGTAGCGCCATTTCATGGAAATTTACCAAACTTATCAAACGACTCACATATATATTGGGTACACGTATATATTGAGTACAAATTAGTTCGGGCCGTTTTTTTTTTCAAAAATGCGTTTATTTCAAAACAAAATAAATGAACAGATCAATTAAAGTATTGTTCATCGCTACCTACTACTTTTTCCTATCTCTCAGGCAATTTTCGAATTCCATCTCGAAAAAATGATTTGTCTTTGGAGGCGATCCAATTTTGGAACCAATTTTCGATTTCTGCGAAAGAAGTGAACCGGTGACTTGCCAAATTGTGCTGCATCCTTCGGAACAATCAATAATCAGAAGGAGCAATGTCCGGAGAATATGGCGAGTGCGGTAAAACATCCCATTTGAGCGTTTCTAAATATTTTTTTACGACTTTAGTAATATGAGGCCGAGCGTTGTCATGAAGAAGAATAACTTTATCATGTCTTTGCTCGTATTCCGGCCATTTTTCTCGCAATGTACGATTCAAACGAATCAATTGTAGCCGATACCGATCGCCCGTAATGGGAATCGCCAGGTTTCAGCAGCTCAGTAAAGATCTTTCCCACCAGAGCATGATCTTCGAACCATGAATGTTCGGCCGTGGTGTTGATATTGAGGTCGATGGCAACGATTGACTGGGCTTAGTGTAGTATTTTTTCTTCTTAGGGTTATCGTAGAATATCCACTTCTCATCTTCAGTCACAATCCGATGCAAAAAACCTTTTCTCTGTAGTCTTTGAATCAGCTGTTAGCAAGTGAAAAATTGCCTTTCAAGGTCTCTCGATTTCAGTTCATAAGGCACCCAATTTCCTTGTTTTTGAATCATTCCCATGGCTCTCAATCGTACAGAAACAGCTTGTTGAGTTACCCCCAATGATTCTGCAAGCTCCTCTTGCGTTTGACTCTGATCTTCTTCAAATGCCTCTAATTCTTCGAATTTTTTTGGCTGTCCAGAGCGAAGCTTGTCTTCAACGCTGAAATCTCCATCCTTGAAACGTCGAAACCATTCCCTACGTGATTTATCAGTTGGAGCAGTGTCACCATAAACTTCGACAAGCATTAGATGTGCTTCAGCCGCACTTTTCTTCCAATTAAAGCAGAAAATCAAAAGCTCCCGTAAATGCTGCTTGGTTAACACAAAATTCACATTTCAAACACAGTAAATATCAAGGTTTTTGTATGAAACTCAAAGCGATATAAATTGAATATTATTAGCAGATGTTTAACCTCTCTAAAACCGTCAAAATCAGCTGTCACTATGAACCATTCACAACAGCTGGAGCCATCTTTAGGGAAACAGACCGAGCTAATTTATACTCCCAATATATATATATATTGTAAAAAGATAAATTTATAAATTATCCGTTGCAACGAAAAAACGATTTAAAGAAATCTCTGTTTATGTGGCAAAGCGTTTTCAATTATATCTTTTCCATTATGTTTCGAAAACTATTCGAAATATATATCAAAAAAATGTTTTATACAATAGTTTTACAATAAAATTATTTCTATACATTTATGTTAATAATATTTTTAATAAACAATTTTTTTAATTAAAAAAAATTATTTTTATTTTTCAAAAATATTATTGACGTAGATGAACAGAAGAATTTTATTGTAAAAGTTTTGTATAAAACATTTTTTGATATATCAAATAGTTTTAAAGATACAACGAAAGAAGCTAAAATTTGCATTACTTACAAGGGGTTTCACCTTTCAAACCGTGTCTCCGATGTTTGCAACTAATATTTTCTAAATTCATCTTTTTATGTAATTTATATGTACCATATACAAAGTTTCATTAATATCAGAATTAAATACTACGTGTGGTTCCTTTGTTAGAAGAATGTTCAAAATATAAAAATCAGCTTTACAATTTTTTGTTACGATTTTATTATAGTAATCCTGTTTATTTGTAACGTAACTAAGCCAAAAATTCATAAATTATAATTATATAATTGCTCATGTAACTATTAGTGCAACAAATCTAACTTGGAAAAGATAAATCCGTATCCTTTAAATTATCAGTGATCCATTTGTTAAATCTTTCTTCAATTTCCGATGTAAACATTTTTTTCCAACCATCCGTTGTTCCTTGTCGAATAAATACATCCGATGGTATTACAGTATCAGGACTAGGTTGATTCACCATAGGATTTTTGCGAAAATTCTCTATTTTTAAGTGCTCCTCTAACTTGGCAATTTGTTCATCGCTATAAGTCTTATTGAAGAACGTAGCGATCTTTTTTATGTTCCCGGGTAAATCCTATGGAAATTAGATGAAAATTTAGTATAAAATCGTCATAATACTTTCAATATCTAATAACTAATAACAATAGCTAATGACATGTCATATTTTTATTATCAGATATATAATCTAAATCATGTAAGAAGAAAATGTAAGAAGAAAAGTATATCAACAAGCGCAGTAATCTGACTTGACCAATTAGAATTATGTCCAAATGCTCAAAAATAATATGGCTGCAGCTTTGATACGAAGAAGTTTTAGATTATGTGGATTATGTTCATTACTATCGAGCTGTATATTTCATCTTCTTAATCATTAAGCCTTGTGTTCATGATAGAACTCCGAGTTCTTGGATTCAGAAATGAATAGCCAATCAATATATTTTTACGGAAAAACAGCAAGTTGATTGGCAATACAACTGACAATTCAGACCGAATTCTAACATTATGAACACAGAACTTAATCTTACTACCTAAGCGAATCTTATTATCTAAAGTTCGCATTGGAATTTGTTGTACCATACCTGAACACGCGAACTTTAAATGATATTATTTATTAATTTTAAATGTTTATAATTAAAAAATTGTTATAGTCTTAATATTTTAGTATTAAAATTTTCATCTCAATGATCAGAAATCTATTTTTAAATTTATTATATAGTTATTATGCACTAAACAAAATTATGTTTTAGAAATGTTATAGTAACACATTGCGACATGTGATATTTGTTGATATATTCATAATCAGGAACATATGGTATATGAAACAATGTCTTGTGAAAAGGTCTATGCCCATTCTCAGTTTATTTCTTTCCATTCCTGCCAGCTCTTTTGTTCTGGCCAGATTGTTTCATTAGTTGCTCGCTTTCACTTCTCTCCGGGAGTTTAGTTAAATTTGCTCTCATTCCAACATTTCTTTAATCATTTTTTTACCTAGCATAAAGGGAACAATCTGTTTTACGAATCCATTCCCAGCTTTACTAGCCCGTGGCCAGATATGCCCTGATGTTCATAGATCCATACTAGGGTAACTTGATTTGTTTCCTCTGTAATTTGTCAAGATCTTGCATACAGTCCCAAATGACGGACAATTCCGTAGAGATCTTTGCAAGTGCATCAATAGTTGCTTTGCTATTTGAATAAATGCGGTGCCTGATTCTTTTGTTGATCAGGAGTTTTGCGCATCTTGATATAGCAAGCACCTCAGCTTGAAAAAATTATGGCTAGCCCCTTCTTGGCTTTCTTGATGATTGGTTTCAGGAATTGGTTTTAAGTGCCTACCCTAAAGCGATCATTTATTCCCGATCCATCTGTCTACGTTTTAATTGGTTAGAAAGTTGGACTCTTGCCAATCCTCCCTAGCTAGTGTTAAAATCTTGAAGGTTTTTTTCAGCTGATGTTTTCTAAAGATTCTATGTAAAAGAGAATACTGAGACTAGTTTCATTCCATTCCCCCTGACATTTTATTCTGTATGCTGCTTATTTTGTTATACTGATAATCACTAGGCTGAAGGGCAAAGAATTGAGTATTACTTCCAGCGTTCAGGTTGGTATGATTCATGAATCCCTCGCAGATCTCAGGTATTCCACTTGAAAGTTTTTGAGTAAGTTCCTTGCCTCCTTCTCACAACTATGTTAGTCATATATTAGTCTTAGTAACAATATCATTTTGTAAAGCCACAAGGCAACCCTTTATTCCTCAGTTCTTGCTCATGACTTTTCTACAAACATGGAGATGTAGAGCTTTTTCTTCTTTTCCTCGAGACATGATTTCCTCAAGATGTGATTTCAGCTCAGCTTTGAAGCTCCAGATAAATTCTTAGATACTGAGTTGGTATAATTAATTTCTGAAAAAGAGTCCCTCAACTTAGTGAGAAGTTTGTCTACTACTAAGCACCATAACAAGTGGAAAAACTCCCATCTGCGAATAGCCTGCCACCAGACGCTCCTCAATAATGATATTGCTGACGGTCTTCCAGCATGCGTCTAGTCCACAAGTACATCTGAAATTTTGTGTCTTTCCGTAGTGTCTTTTATCGACGAAATTGAGGTGCTATCAAAAACCTTTTCAATGTCGATGAAAACACTCATCACATATCCTTTAACAGCCTGCTGGGTCTCGATCCTGCTCACTAGGCAATGCAGAGCAATATCCATAGCTCTGTCCTCCCTGTAAGTGTACTGGGAGATCAACGGCCGAATGAAAAGAAAGTTGTTTTTTAGATATCTAATTAACCTTTTTTTTAATTAGCCTTTTCAGCATCTTCAGAATAAAAGAGGTGAGACTGATAGGTCTGCAGTCTTTAGCCAGAATATGGCCTTTTCTCCCTGGCTTAGAATAAATACCACTCTGGTTCTATTCCAAGCTCTCGGAATGTGTCAGAATTATGCCCTGAGTATCTTTGTTAGAGAGCCCAGGGTTCTCGTTATCTTTCTAAGCAACAGGTTAAATACCGCCTGGTCCCTGATCTGAAGAATTCGAAGGTCTCATTCGATCTCGCCAGGCAACACTTCTGCTGCTAGAGTCCCTGGGTTTATGTTATTCCCCAAATTGTTTAGTTCCTTGGTGGATATAGCAAGTCCTCCTGAAAATCTGGAAAATGAGTAGACATTAGATGTTTAAGATTTCTGTCTATTGTCTCGGTGTAGTTTCTGTTTGGGAGCTTTAAGTAGTCCAAGCAGGAAGAATAGTTTTGCTGAGGATTTTGTTTAGCTTGAATGTTTTAGGAGTATTCTCAATGCTTTCACAGAACTTCTTCCAGCTTTTTTTTTACCGATAGCTATCACAAACTTTATTACAACAACATTGTGCTTGTCTATAAGCTTTCTGATCCATTGTTGAGTTTCTTCTTTCTACCTTGTTGAAAAGCTTCTCATCTTCGACTTGTGCTTCGAAAATTCCTTACTTCACCATAACACCTTGGTTAGTAGATCTTTCGCCTCTCCGGGCAGTTTGCCTCGTAGGTCTTTTATCACGTCATTCACATATTGAGCCACGAATTCTAAGTTCTCTTTAGAGTGGAATCTGATTAGAATATTCTTTAGGATGGCCTTTAGATCCGTCTTGTACAATCCTGTTAGAATAGGAACGTAACTCTAGAACAACAAACTCTCCCAGTTTGTTGTTCTAAAGTTACGTTCCTATTCTAAACTTTTCATGTCTGAGGCGTATCTTATCTATCCAATCCTAAGAGTTCTTCAGACACTCTTCAGTCATTAGATCATTTTCTCGCATATAGTTATGTCTATCAACTCTTCTATGAAGGTGAATTCTGATTCTTTATGCAGGACTAGCCCATTATGAATTCATGAAGGTTCTCCCTTTTCGAGTTTATATTTGAGCTCCCTCATTCTGTATGGTGAGAGTTTGCATCGCAACCCAAGAGGAGTCTCCTTTCCTTCGCATAGAGAATCAGTTTTTTAACCCTTTTTTGTAGTGATGCTGTTTAGGAGTTGTAGAGCATGTACACCGAACGTACATCCAAATGTTTATCCTTGTTTCAGTTGAGTGTTTGTATCACAGTAATGTTGCCATCATTAAGCTATGACATAAAAATAGCATTTAGTCTTCTGATCACAATACAGGTCTTTGTCTTGTCCCGAGTGTCTGTTTTATACATATTAGGAATGGGAAAAAGTTTGTGGCGTTTTTTTAATGTCATCTAATGGGAAAAACGCCACGAACTTTTTCCCACACTTAATATATATAATTCCGCAGCCATTCAGTTCTTCGATAGCTAACTCCTGAATAAATGTTATTATTGTCTGCGTCGTAGTCATGCTCCTGGCTAAAATCATCGAAAGCCTATGCTGTGATGCAAATTAATTTATATCACTGGTAGTATAAGACCCGCGAGTCAATTCTAAGCGATTTCCTCCGTGTCGGTAATCGTCCCCGTCTTGTATTCTTTATCGAGCAATTTTACAATTGCTCAACTTAGCCCACAAAAGGATTTGAAGCTATAGGCTTTAAGGAGGAAGCTCCGTCGATCAAGCAGCGAAATGGGCGCTCTTGGCGTCCGTATTCTTATTTCCCTTTATGACGATTCATTTCCTAGCGCCCAGATCAGTGTTTTGTCTGTATCAGGAGCTTGATAGTTTCCTCGACAATCAAATCTGACTCCTCTATATACACCACCATCCGATGTTGCTTGAGTAACTCCCCGACTGACAACATATATAAAGCGTACCCTCCATTGAAATCAGTGGATTGGCCAGTCCATCGATTACTGATTGACACATTTATGATGACTGCGCCATCTTTCTCTCAGGTTCCAGTGAAGGCGGGCGTTAGCTCACACTTGGGAAGTTCGAGGATACGCCGCCTGATCAATTTCCTGATCTCATCCAACTCTGGAATCTAGCTTGTTTTTAGGAACCCTCTGCTGCAAGAGCCATTCTAATGATACCCTTGGTCTACCTTAAGTTTCTTGTCTAGGCGATTGTTCGTCGGGTTGGGAGTGCAGTGATCGACGTTGCACATTTAATCTCGTAGCATTACCTTCCCTCTGAGACTTCGATATTTGAGGAGTTAGAGCTTAGACTATTGCAGTCCACTCCTTCTTCCTCTTGTCAGCTGCTAAAGCGAGATTGGGTCTTAGATACCCGTCTTCGCTGCGTTGTTCTTCTTCGGTCGTTCGCTTCTGAGAGAAGCCACGCCTTGGAGGACTTGGTTTGTGTCATTTGTCGTAATAATTTCTCGTTCTATTTGAGTCCCATCGCGATCTCACCAGACAGAACCGCGAATGCCCGGGGCTAAATATTTTTGGAAGCCCAGTATCCAGGAAACACCGTCCAGAACACAACTCCCCTTACACCACGTAGTTCCAGGCACGATAGCTCACACTCTTACGTGAGAGGTTCCTCTTGGTCGCTTACCGGCCCTAAATGAATGGGACCACAAGCGACCGTAAGCCCCCATTACCCTCCATGCTTAGGATTTCGTGGTCCCCAAGGATGTCAGGCGTGTATTAGTCGATTATGATCTCATCAATCTGTTTAGCAACGAAGATTTCGTACCTACGTTAATAGATCAATATTAAGTTTTGTGCTCTATTGCTGTAGGGCATTCAGATAACGTGTGCCCCAAGCCGCCACGTGGCCCGCAAGCCCCCATGATTCCTTCAAGGTAAATTCTTACTCCGGAGGGGGGGGATTCGTGCTTTGTAAGTATATATAAAAAATATATATATTTTATATGTACTTAAATGGCACGACTCTCGAACGTTATCAACAGTTATATTCATTTCATATTGTAAAATCCTTCAATGAAACTTAACAATAAGAACCAAGATAATCTCATACGCAAAGACAAACGACAGTGAGAAATAAACGACCAACACAACAAAAATATCAGGACACTCCGGGATTCAAAGTTCCGGGATTCAAATTCCTAGTTTCCTGCAGGTATACTTTCGTCTTGCTATCGAGCCACATAGTGGCTTATTGCTAATAGCTTCTCTGTTCTACCTATTTCTTTTAAATTTCTTACACTAGAGAGGCGAGCGTAAGAGAGAGTCAATGGTTCGTTTAAGTCGATAAAGTGACTAGGCAAAGTGCTCGCCAAGCAATTAAGCATAACTGATTGGATCTATAGGTAAGAACTAGTCGTGTTCATTCGCTCGGGAAGCCTGCTTTTGTGGGTTTGCACTCAAGCAATGTGACATCATCATGCTCTCACCTTTCTTTATCGCCCCTAAACATATCTTATTTGCTAAAAAACATAATTAATTGTTATAATCAAAATAAAAAAAAGTTGTAGCATAACAATTATATTTTTTAAAGCGATTCTGGCTACAAATAAGCATTATAAATAATTAAAATTATTTTTGTTTGTATCATTAACTATTAATGATATTGGAAAATGTTTTAATTACGAATAACCATTATAAATAATTAAAACTATTTTCGGTTGTGAATAATCATTACTGATGTTGAAAATTGTTTGGGTTATCAATAACTCAATTATCGATATAACCAGAACTTTATTTTGGTTACCCAAGGTCTCTAAACTCTGTATGTACAAATCTTGTTGGTTACCGACAAGCAATATCAAATACGAACATATTTTTTGATTGCTATTCGCCGTTGTCAATTTTAAAATAAATTTTATTAAAACCAATTAATAATTAAAGGATAAAAGATATAATTATTTACAAAAAAAGAATAAAATGAAAGATATTTTAATATAGTATTATGTATAAAGTAATGAACAAATATATAGAAAAATAAAAATCAGCGCGGTATTAAGTGCACAAATGTAATGATAAAATAATCTTCGTTAATTCATTACATATAACAATAGTTTTTTGATTTGAACAATGTGTCCGAATACGTTTCGACTTATTGTACTTCAAGTCATTATCAACGGCGATGTATTCAATTATACATGGTGCTCTGAGATTCTGCAATAGTCACAGTGCCAATCATTCATCTTATTAAAAAGATTCCAACGTTTTTAGTAGTTTACTAGCCAGAGGAAATACAAAATCTTCGTGATATAAGACTAAGGAACGAAATATAATATTATTAAAATAAGCGGCCGTCATATAATTAGAGAACGGAATCTAATAGTCACTTATCAAAATCAATGCATCTCGTTCATTCAGTAATCAATCCACGATATATTACGATATAAACAATTGAACGCATCAAATTAATAATCCCTAGTATGTAATTATAATCCAAAGGCTGTCTTTTCGTCAAATAATTTAATGCAATAATATTCATTCTACGATCGCACTAACGTAAATGTCTTGTGTCATCGCTGATATGATACATAAAAAAGATCTAAAGTCAAGCGTGTAATCATAAATAATTTTCTTTAAAGTTATTGAGAACTGACTTGTAAGCATGGTCTAAAAATTCAGTGTCCATTTGGAGATTTTTGCTCTTTTTTTGCATTTTAATAGCATCTCTAATGTTAATTTGTAATAATTCATTTCTTTATTTGTACACCTTTCGAATACAATTTGTGATCAAGATAGTCTATAATAATTGAATAAGTAGATAGTAGTTTTTCTCATAGTATGATACTGGTGTTCGGTTTTAATAATCAACTGGTTTGCCCCACATGACATCGAGGTCTTTACAAGAAATTTTATAGACTATATTCTTTTATGAACTGACTGATAGTGGATCCTTCAGAACCTAATCAAGCTACAAAGTTTATTGACACTATAAAAAGCAATTTTAGATGTGTTGTTATTCATAATTCTGAGTTATGAATAACAACACATCTAAAATTGTTCTTATTCATAAAATTTGTTAGAAATGTTATCTACGAATGGAACTGTAAACTACATTTGGTGCTATTACGTCCAGTGGACTCTCATGACTCTTTTCTTTTAAAGAGCTGGAATTTGTTAAAATATAGAAACAGTTACGAGTAACAGACGAATGAAGCCGTTACAATTTAAAAAGTAAAAATCTTTTTTTTTTTTCAAGAGAAACTAAAGCGAAGATTCTAGTATCTTCTCATAGACGTCAGCTAAAACAAATTAAATCGATGCACGCGTGCGAAATTAAAAGAGACGCCAAGGATGCCCTCCTTGAACACTGCGATTAGAAAAAAATATATAAATAATAATAAAAATGTCAGTTAGAGACGTCGACATTTTCTTAACAGTCAAATCGCGGACCATTCTCACAAGTCCGTGATCATAAAATCCAAGAAGTGACACGCGATGTTCAGAGAGAGGTATTTGGTCCCGTGCCGACAATGCACATGCGCCTTCTTAGCACACGTATGATTACCCATAAATTTTAAGGTTATAAAATTAAGGATGACTCTTTCTCACTACAGATTCCGATCAACACCTTTTCCTTCTCCAAAATGTATTCCGAACCTTGATCAATTAAAAAATGAGAAAAGAGTCCTACCACTAATTATTAAAACCTATTTCACCAATCCGAATTCGACTAATCAACTCTCGAAAAGAAAAAGTCCCTTTCCTAAGAATACTCTTATATAAACGGCGATCTCGTGAAACTCTGCACATTACTTGGGCATTCCTGGGCACTTCTCAATCATCATTTTTTGATTGTCCCTCGTGAATTCTCGGGTCTTTGAGTTCTATGCTCATTCCGATCTAATTTTGTAACTTTCGAGTCAATGATCTCGTACAGAGTCCATCTCCAACATCTTCGAGCTAGACATGAACTCTATCACCGAGAACTACATCTAAGATGTCACTCATCATTTCTATTATCAGTAAGCCACATATTCCTCCTCCCTCCCCTCTCTCCTCTCCTCACCCTTTCTCATCTCCACCCTTTCATCTCCCTTTCTCTTCCTTTCTCTCTCTTATCTTGCAGAGATTCGTTGTCTTTATATTGTAACTTGACGGATAAATTTCACAACCGTAGGAAAATAATACAAAAACACTTCATGTTCTATGTGACAAATTAATATGACATGTACTAAAACAGAAATTTGTTTTTCTTTTAAAAATAGTATTTGAAGAATTGTACCACTTTCACTGATTTACTTACGCACTTGATCGATACTCGAATTAATACCACAAGAATGAATTTACGAACGATTCTATCGGTTTATTATTATTAATTAGGGGAGCAAGGAGCTAGTTGTAACAGAGATAAATAATAACACGCAATTTTTACCGAGATTTTGAATTCTTTGACGTCGAATATTTAACACGATCTTAATCTTATAACTCCCCGCATTACGTTAGCACAACCAATGTTCTGCCAGGTAGCGCAGCGAGAGGTTGCACGTGCTCCGATTCAGTCAAGTAATCAAAAAAAAAATTTATGTAAACTTTGATTTTTGATACCTATTGTTATCAATTGTTATGACTGTTTTGAGCATTAAATTCCTAAATATATCTACCTTTACTATATATTGATTTTTACTGCTAATGACATAAATCAATATTAATCTCAATCTTAATCTAGAAATTCATGCTAAGAGGCAAATTGAAACAATTTCTTGAGATTAATTGTAACACGTCCCTGACATTTTATATTTGCGTGAGTGATTTTGTGAGTTTGTTTATTTTTTAATGTATTTCATTATTATATGTCTTTTTTAGTATGAGAGACTACAAAAAAAAAACGAATAAGACTTCGAAAAGCCAAGATGTCTATGAGTTAGCTTCAGTCGAAGTTTTACAAAATAATACGAAAAGCAAGTAAAATTTTTTGTTTGTTCCATGTGATATAGATATATCCACGTTATATAGATATATTAAGAAAAAGAAAAATAATGAATGTTCTACAATTGGCTATGTCAAACCTAAATTGATGTTTACGCAAGAAGCAGAAGATAAGTTGGCTTCCTATTTATTCAAATATTCAGATAGATATTTTAGGCTGTTGCCTATGGAAGTCAGAAAGCTAGCTTACCAATGCGCTGTAATACTTGAAATAAAAAATATTCCCCCTTACTGGCATGAGAATAATATGGCTAGACCGGATTGGTTTCAAAATATTATGCGCAGGAATCATCGATTCTACACTATCATTAAGAACACCAGAAGCAACATCACTAAGTCTAGCAACATCCTTCAATAAAATCAATGTTAACAATTTTTGTGTTAAGTATCAAAAGTTACACCAAAAGTGAATGAATTTACTCCTTCCCGCATATGGAACG
>Ga0157364_1001361_pt1 | contig 20578 bp, 13 predicted proteins | sample AttsexASBM2_FD_111476 | JGI IMG/M metagenome (GOLD analysis project Ga0157364, IMG submission 111476) | Fungus gardens microbial communities from leaf cutter ant in Ribeirão Preto, State of São Paulo, Brazil - Atta sexdens ASBM2 | ecosystem: Host-associated > Fungi > Mycelium > Unclassified ...
AAAATTCTCTCTGTGTAGAGTAAAATTAATGTGCTGGATTTTATTCTAGATTTAAGAATTTTTCTTTGAAAAATAAAATATATTACTCTTTTATACACACACACACACACACAATAAATATATGATTTCCCTTCAATCCTACTTTATGATAGATCGAAGAATAATAACATCGGATCTAGAAATCATTTCTATCATATACATAAATGTAATTTAGAAAACAGGAAAAATTATTATTCACTATAATTTCTAAATATCGTCTTTGATGAAGAAACGGCGATGCACTGCGAAGATGCAATTTTTCACTCTTTTTTCACTTCTAACAGTGTCGACTATGGATCCTGTATACTTTTTTACGACACAACAAAAATTGCAGTTCGTCCCGTTTTGCCGCTGGCCTATCAGCGTCCTATCAGATTTAAAATCCCGGCAATCCATCCGGATGCACATGCAGGCTATTCCTCTTCCCTTGCCCCTCCCGCGCTCCCACACGCTACGTTGCCGTAGCGTTCCGTATGCGTCACGTTACATCTCGTGTCTCTTGCCAGCTCGCGAACCGAGTAACTATCACATGAACGTATACGCGCATACGAGCGCGCAAAAACGTAATACAGGTCAATGCATAATACGACGGAGTTTAGTGGAGCTCTAGCGATTCGAGCAAAATAAAACAGCCAATCGATTGTGTACGCCACATACACACACACACACACACATATCGTAAGTACTGCAAACGCGCTAAGTTAACAGCATGATAAATTCTTGGCTTAAGGAACTCGCCTCGTCACTTAAAATACGTAAGAATATTTAAATTTTTTCTGCGTAGATAGTTTGATGAGTTAAACGTAGTTGAATGATTTACTTGCATCTCATAAGAATAAAAAAATAATGTTGTTGATCTATTTAGTTTGGTGAGAAAATTCTAAATTAAATAATATTTATATTTCTAGAAAATGGTAATTAAATTATTTCAAGTATCAGGCGAATATCGATACTTTAGCGAAGTATACTTTAAAGCTTTCCCACCAACGAACCGCATAATATTATTTCTCCCATTAATCGTAAACTTTAGAAACTAAAAGCGATTAAATGTGCGAATGCTGCTTTCTCTGCGACGTGGAAAAGCAATCTGTAAAAAGGTCAAACGTTTCGTTAAAAATATACAGCGGCAATTGTTGAGAACACGTTCTCGCGAGAATAATAAAATGTTTTAATTAACATTCTCTGATGTAAACGACGTGACCGTATCTCACGTGTTGCAGCATATAAATAAGAAGTATCTTTAGAAGTTAGGCGCTATTCTTTCAACAACTTTGGCATACAAATGCTTGCGTTCGTTCGTCTCGTCGCCAAACGGGAAGAGCTTAATTCAAGGCAGGAAAATCTCTTTCGCTCCGCCGCTAAAGGATATATATTTTATACATCGCGTACGTACGCTGCCTGCCTGCAGGATGTAAAGCGAATCCTTGGCTTAAGTAGCAAGTACCGCGATACATGCGAGTCCGCGACGCATTTATAGACTTTCCAACCGTCCGCCCCGTTGCATCGCCCCGCAGAATACACCGTAATGTACCGACGGTAGTGGTCTGGTATTTTGCGGTTGTGCAATGGCAAAATAAACCACTAGAATAGAAACAGAGAGAGAGAGAGAGAGAGAGAGAGGAGAGAAAGACAGAGCTTCTGCCGCCTCCGTTTTATATCCCACATTGCTTTTATCTCGCGCTACGTACATCAAGAACGTGACTATTTAGCTTAACGCTACATGCTACGAAAAACGTACATGTTATTGTGGGCGCAAGATTTTTACCGATTAAAAAGTTACGCTTAAACGTAAATGCGATGATAATCGGAATTCCACTATATACATGGGCATTATAAAATTAAGGAAAGAATGTTACAATCTCTTTTATTTTGTATATACTACAAGATAAATGTACCAGTTAGTGAACATGATCCAACAAAGATTTTAAGTGTTAAGCTTTTAATGAATATACTATATGATCCTAAATAAATTTGTCTTATTAAATTTTTATAAATGACAAATTTACCTAGACTCGTACAAATCATTTAAAAGCTTAAAATTGAAAAATTTTTATCGTTTCGTTCAATAATTGGATTCACTAACACACACTGTGTCCAACATTTACCTAACATTTCAATAATTTTTTTGTTAAATCAATTATATTAAAACATTATGAAACTAGATATATATACAATGAACGCCATAAAATATAATCGCCAATTACTCTTAGTATAATATATATACGTATTTATTGTTGCAATAATAATAAAAAATTTTAAATAAAATACAATACATCGCCGTTAGCGACGAACCATAATTTTTTGCGATGTTACATCACCTATTTTACGATACATCAACTCGCTACGTGACTATATTATTCTCGCGCGCGTAATACCGGAAAGTTGTTGCGCGCTTCCGAATTTACGTGCCCTCCCGTCGGGCCAATTTTTCAATCCTCGCTCCTTATCGTGTGTTCATGGCTGTAATCTTCAAGCCCATCCCCACCAGTTTATTTACCCCTGACATACATTTGCGGAAGGAACGTTTCTTTATAGCGCGTACGATGGCGGTTATTTACCACGCGACATTTACCGGACTCGTTTATGGACCTCTAAGATGAGATGACATACAACGATAATGGATTTCGATGGCTATACAGCTACGTAAATTTTTCGCCGATGGTAGTCTTCTTGTAATATAAAATAAGAATGTTTTCTCCCCTTGCTCTCTGCCGACTCTGCCTCCTCTCGAAATACCGTTCGATCTACCTATTCGGTTTATCAACGGCAGTGTAGCGAACCTGTACAATCCCATGCATTCTCGAGCGAACGAGAGTCGAGAAACCGTACGGTGATCTATGGGATTTGCATACTCGTGTGCGCGTGCATTCATGCGCACGACTACGAGCTGTTTAGTAGCATTACAAGCGAACGCCGCGCAATTCCCTGGCCCTAGTCAACCCATCTAGCCCAGCAGTTCTCGAGATTTGTTGCTTGACATTGAGAAAGTGGCGTTCGCGGCTGGTAACAGTGTATATAACCCCCTTGCCAATGCACCGGGTCGACAGCTCTCGCAGCAACAATCGCCCACCGGGAAATATGCAGTCCATGGTACGTGTAACCTACGCGAGACCTCCACCTTAGTCGAGACTCGATCGCGCCCAAGTCACGTACTCACGTTAATCCCCCCCCCCCTCCTTACGTTGGGCTGGAGCTGGGATTTAAGATCCCGTCGGACCCCGCATGCTATACTCGAGCTTGGAAAGAGTAGCAGAGTCTTATGCAAACATCTTGAAGTCTTATTGGACGAAAAAAAAAATCTTCTTTCTGGATTGTCTCGTCGACATGTACGGAGTTTATTTTTCCTCGACCGAAAGTTCGATGAAGTTGCGAAAAAGAAAATAAAAAAGACACTCAACAACGAGAAAGCATTGTCTGTACACCGGCACGTGACGGTCGTTTCCACATTTTACACGTGCCATACCTTTCTACCATGTCCGGCGAAGAACGCGTGTAGCTTTACACGATCCATGAGATTAATACTCTACGACGGGTGCTGTATCTTCACATAAGGTCTGCCATCCTGTATACAAGAGGTCAACGTCACTCGGTGAAACCTGTTGTTTATACTAGCCACTATTACGTGCGAAACACATTTGCTATTCCGAAACCGGCTCTCGTCAGTGATTTATTTGATTTGGAAAATTAGCTTTTTCGCGAAAATAACTGGACGCCTGGACAGCCTTCACGAATTTTACTACTCCCGCCAGAAGGAAATCGAATATCCGGCTTACTCGCATACGAATTGTGGGTTAAAGTACCTTACGGCTGTTTCTACACTACCAATTAAACCGAGTGTTCGTATTGTGCGTTCCGATCGAAACAGCTTTATATATATATATATATATCGTCTTATGTATTGCGAGCACGCCCGAAATTGGCCCTGCTTAATGTTATCGCGCTCGACGGCATAAATAAAATTCTGGTTTGCGTCCAGCAATACGCGCGAAATTGTAGTTAGCGGTTTGCCTTCATGTTATTTCACCCTTTACGGCGCCTATTCCTATTTCTCTTTTCATTTCCTCTTTAAAGAGCGCAGGATACTACTTTAAGTTCGCAATCGCAATAAACAAACAAATGCATAAAAATTATTTTATATTTTATTTTAAGGCCGATTCAAATGTAATAAAAAATTTTATGAATATATGAGAGCATATGATATAGAAAATTAAACTTTTCGCAATCATACAAAATGAGCAAATTATAATAGTACAAGTTTAGTACATAATTTAGTAACAGTTACACATGCTAGTGTTTGTTTAGAATTATTTCAAAATGAAGATAAAGTAGTATTTTTAATTCTTTCTCTCTCTTATTTTTATAATACCGTAAAACCTTAAACAAAAATACTTTTGAAAATATTTAATGAGAAGTTGACGTTTAAATTCAGTTATTAAATTTGAGTCAATTTGTATAGAATTATAATAAGCGGATACGTAATTTGCACATACATGACAAGTATATTTTTAAAACAACTCGATGCCATTTGCCGATCAATTAGCATACATCCGGTTAATTAATTAATACATATCTCTATGAGCTATAACAATCCTCGCCAATTGTGGAAACGATAAACTCTGAGAGAGATTGAGATACAATGCAGAACCGATTTACCACAAGCAATTGCTTTATTTATGAATATTTCAACAAAGCGTACCATCCGACACCGCAAATGTGTACAACTCGTCAATTGAATATATTGCTTTAAAGCAAGACCGACAAGCGCAAGATTTGCAACGATGAACTATCCACTTAACAATATTCTTTTTTATATTAATTAGTTCCCAAACGCGTTCTTTAATTAACCACGCATTTATACGCTAAAGAAATTCGTTATTTTTTGCCATCAAAATAAACATGGTTTAAAACTATTCTCAATTTCACATATATCGATAATAAAATATTTCAGATTTTTTTCATTTTATTTTAAAAGTCTCTCTCTGTAACACTGCATAAAACATATATTCAAGAGCGCGTTGTATCCTTGTATTATGATACACGCATATATCGCTTTCTTTTTTTTTTTTGTTTTTCACTCGATGCTAGTGGCAATACACGCCATGGATTTTTTTTCTCGCGAATCTACTCCGGGTTGGGGGATAACGAAATTACGATAGGGCAATGCGCGTAAAAGCGTCCAAGCGTAGATTTTTTTACCATACATGACAATTACCGCTGGATGTTAAAAAAGGAGGAAGGTGAAGAAGAAGAGTCAGTATAAAAGCACAATGGCTCGGAGAGAGGGAGAGAATAGCTAGACGTTTGTGCTTTACGAGTCGCACGGGAGTGTATGCGGATGCATTCGCGAATGCTGGCGCGTTTATTACACAGCATAGCCCCCGGTTTCTTTAAACACAGAGTTGGTATTTACCCGTTATGAGCCTCTTCGGTTTTTAGGTCAACATCTTTTGCCGGTATAACAACCCTTTGCGGCTACTCACGAGAACGTGGTCTTCGTGAGTTTGATGCTCCTTGGTGTTTCGATTGGTGTTTCGTGGTCTGTTAATAGCGATACAAATAGAGAAATTCCCCCCCCCCTCTTCCTATTGAATTTTAACGCAGATTAATTCTCCCGACGATTGATTCATAATATTTTTAATAGCATAACGCTTGTCTCTTTAATCATTCCGCGTTTCAACGGAGACTTCAAATAAATACCACGGTAATCATTAGTAATCTCTGTGTAATGTTCCATATAAAAAGATGAGATTGTTTTTAATACACTTTACATAATGTGCCGTTAATGTACTGCAGTCGCGATAGAACTTTATGACTAGATATTTTGTTTGTCTTATGTCTTATCACTACACAAATGTGCAGTTTCCTTTCACATGACATTAGACGATTAAACTACTCGCTCTCAGAAGTTCCATATTACCAAATGTCGTGACGTCATACCATTAGCTCCTCACAATCGGCTCCACGCGAGATACAATTTAATGGGAAAAGTTGGATTTCTGGAATGCGATCATCGTTGTCCGACATCTCCTCATATCGCAAATCCTCCTCGTCTCGCGTGATTCTTTCGTTGAGTAAAATTAAGTTTACTTCTTGCAATTTTATTTAATATTGTCACAAAAAAGAAATCAAATTCTTGTTTCTTACAATTTTCTACGAGAAATTCACCCATCATCCCGGAACATTTGAATGTTAGTGCGTATAGATCATAATCTTGTTCTTGATTTTTTATAATCTACCAAATTTATAGATCTTCCTTCGCATCGTAAAAAATCTGATTGAAAATCATCTTTATTAATGACGATTTCACAAAGTAGTACTAATATATAAAAAGGAGGATTTTGTTTACTAAAATGTCTGAAAAAATTTAGCTAAATACAGAATAATAAATACTGAAAAATAATTTTGTTGAATCATCAACTTATTCAAGATCAAAACACTTATATAGAATGCTCTGATTGCTATATATATTTATATGTTCATATATAAAATGTCCAAACTTTTTGCAACATTGCTCAGCATGAGATTGCCACGTAATTATTTTGATTGTTTTTAATACTTTATGTAATGTGACAAACAAAATTATTTTCGAATCTGTATTTATCTAAATTTTTAAATACTTCAGTAAAATAATTCATTTTATGTATGATTTTTATCAAGACAATCTCAAGTCTTGCCTAGTTAGACTAGCAATTTTAGCACAAACGTATGATCATGAGTGATGGACAAGAACTTTGTTTCTACGAGTATAAACGAAAAATATATAAGAAATATTTTTTTTCTTTTTTAACAACAATTTAGAAATCAATTGCTGACTGCACTTATATATATACAATCTTGCAATAATAACTTATATTCAAAGGGAAACTCCAATTATCTTTCTTGCAAATCATTTGCAAAAAATAACGCAATAGATTTGCATAGATAAAAATTATTACAAACTCCACCGAGCTAGGAGTATTGAGCTGAGAGTATCTGAAAGCAAAAAAAAGCGCAAGCACTAACTTTTTTCATATCATCCAGATAAAACTGCGTAAAGAGGAAAAATACGATCGCCCACAGCACTGTCTAGCTTTTACACACATTTTCCATATCCTAGCGATTTGCATTAGGATCGTTTAACGCCTAAGTAAAAGTTGGTACATTTTCCTGGGGTAATCCACTTCACTGAATCTGCATGCGGCAGAAAATTCAGAACCAGCGAGCTGGAAAATATTACGGCACAGTCGTGTAAATATTACAATGCAGTGTGACTCCTGTGTAATATGCGATATTAATTCGTTACGCAACCAATGCTTGCGATGCAAGAATGTTTTTGAAAACCAATGATACCTATAAATCGATATGAGTGCGTACTACTCGTTATCGATATCACTTCGTCTCTTGGTAAACGATGCGTACGTATATATACACATGAGAGTATGGCTGGCCGAGATAGCGCTGCACTTCGATATTTCACAGTTAAAACTCTACTCGGTCATGCATAATTTCATTTTTAATCCGTGACCGTAAAAGAGTCGAGAACTACGGCCGGTTATTTCGCGTATGTAGGCAAGCATGAAACATACATCCATTCACATCCTCCATTTTCAACGGCTCAAATTTGATTTCTGATCTTAATGGTAGTACTGTGGAAATCATATGAAATGCATTGAATAATAAATATAAAGACGCAGACTAAAAGAATCCTTTCTCAAAATATTGTCATTCAAAGAGTCGTTAAATGTATCTTCTGCAGAAAGCAGCTCCATATACTTTCATAATGTAAAATACACATATGAATGATTTTTTATCTATAACGTAATCTCTAATGACCAAAATAAAAATGTCTCAATAATGCAAAAGACAAAAAAGGCTTTCAATATTTCGTAAATATTGTTATATAGAAATGGGACAATATATCACATATTTATATTGGAAAAAATCATCTGACCTCTCTTTTAATAAAGAATAAATATATATGTATGATCACACTACTCTACAATAATTGCAATACGTTATCGAGAATTTTTGAAAGTGATTGAGCAGCATAACAATTTAAAAATGACTTTAACATTGAAGATATCAAGATGGCTCGAGTCTTCTTCCATGATTTTGTATACCTTTATACTCTTGGATAAAAATATTACTATATCATGAATGGTAAGCCTCGTAGTAACTATGAAAACTTTAAACCTCTTTTGTACTTATTTTCAAAAGTGTAAAAAGGTAGTGATGTAGAAGAAAACAATTCTGATTCGTTCTAATCGTCACATTTTAACATAACGAGCAGAGTTTAAGCATGCGCTTTTTCGAGCAAGTTATATAATATCGAGTATTTAAAGTGGAGTTTTATAATATAGATTTTCTCAATTTTTTATAGAAACATTATTTGGTTAATGTTTTTCATATTCTAAAAAAAAAATATAATACATCTCAAAAAAATATATAAAAATTCTTTATTAACAAATTTCGAAAATATATATATTGTAAAAAACGAATACATCGACATTTTAAATATAAAAAATATAAAAATGTAAAATATATTGTATTTATACAGAAATAATTTGTGTGTTTTAAAAACTAAACTGTGTAAACTATGCGTTTTAACACATCATAATTTATTCAAATTATCAGTAAAAATTAACAATTTAGTCAAATTAGTTTAATAACTACTAAAAATTTAAAATGCCTATTACGGTCGAAGCTGGAGCTTCATTACTTTAAATAATTCAGTCTTGAATTACAAATATATACTATATATGTACTTGCATATATACAATATTGTAATTTAATAACATTTAATATCAATGTCATTAAATTTGAACACATCCGTTGAAATGATTTAATTCTATCGACATCAAATGCAATACGTTTTAAGATCAAATGCAATACGTACGTAATAATGTACATGTTGGAAAACCAGTTAAAATTTTGAAAAAACTTAATTTTTTAATATGAATTATTTATTACAATGTCCTTGAATTAAATTTAAAAAAATTTGTTTTATCATGGTTTCATTAAAATTAGATTTGAAAGAATTCAGATCAAGAAATAATCTCTTACTTACATAAATTATTTGTTTTACTTGTAGAAAATATAAAAATTCTTTTTAACATTCTTACGTAAAAAAGAATTTATCCAGATGCAAATTTGCCAGGATAATAAAGAATATCATCGAGCCGATTGTCGTATTTGTCACAACTACCGCGCGAAAAGATGTGAAACAGATCGCGACATTTACCAGGATGTTGACTCCCGTGAATTTACATGCCTAGTGCGCCAAGCGAAAACCAATAATGATCGTGGTTAGCGACTTTAAGATAGGGCTCCCCGTCACTACCAGCCACCATTCAGCCCCAAGAAGGCAATAATGTCATTATGAGGAGGCGGGCGAGGAAATGGTCCGTAAATGTTCAGATACCGCCGTTTAGGCTATCACCCTTTTCTCCCTCTTTCTCTCTCTTTTTCTTCATGTCTTCCTTTCTCCTATTTTCCGACGATAGTATCATGGAAGCTGCCTTGTCTCGTTTCAATGGACTCCCTTGCGCATTTTCGTAAGATAATGATTGCTTCCTCTCGTAATCCTCAGCAGTTGTCAACCGAACGAACTCACAGCCTTTCTATCATGCTGTTCAGGAGGATTTGTACAGGAAGATAATATTTCGCTTTCTATCGATTAGAGGAGAATGTCTTCTAAAAAGACATTCCCGCAAAAAAAAATGTATTCTCTTAATTCATAAAGTTTCGATGTTAAGTTAAACTTGTCGAGTCCCTCTATTTTTCCTCTATTTCTTAAATTAAAATTAACTTTTATAATATAATTCAATATTTATACTATATTATATACTTTGCATAAACTTTTCCAGAAGTTATTGATGAAACTCATTGAAAATTTCTGCGCATGCAAATAGTAATTAGAGCGAAATTCAATTAACGCTTAAAACCAATTTAGATGGGACGTTTTACTTTCTTACATCTAGAAGGAAAGATATAATATTAATATAAATTAAGGAAAGATCCTTAATATGTTCGCGATAGAAGGAGGAAGATGTGTAAAAAAAATCTTGGACGTCATCCAAGCAAATATACATACTTCAAGCAATTATATACATACATTCTTAAATTTAAAACATAAACTGTAATAAATTATTTTTTAAATATAATTATATAATAAATTTAACATTTTCTCTACTTTTCACAAAATATTGAAAATTTTTATTACTTAATTTTTTTATTCTTATTTGGAGCTGATGAAGGAAAAAAAATATTAATTTTATTACGAAGTGCAAAAGATTAATAATATATCGATATAATTTTCATTTTCGCACGTCAAATTTGCATGAACTCCAAGCATTGAAATAACACTATTCAAAAACAAACAATAATTTGAAGATTTTCTTAAAAGAATTCAGCAGAAGCACAACTGGAAATATAGGAGAACGGAATCCTTCTATCTTTATGCAATATAACTTGATTGAAAATTTTCGAATATTTCTGAACGAAATTATTTTGTAGAGTTTCTCCACAGTTACGGGCTTAAATATTATAATGTTTTTCGTATAAATTTGTCACCGGTTTCATCCGACATGTGGTATGAATCACAAAGAAGCTCTTTCGATGATAACTTTTTTATGGTGAAGCTTCTTACATTTGACGCAACGAAATGTCACAAGTGTCCACCGTACATTATATAGTATTATAACGAATCACCATTTGCATAAAACGTCATATCATGCGCATATCTTTCTTTAGTATAAACTCCTCTTTCTATCTACAAAAGCTACACGCTGAGCCAGCAATTTATTTACATATAAACACGACATGTACGCATAAATGTTTTATCGGTCGGTTCACCTGTATTCTAAAATTTCTACAAAAGCACCGCTCTCTAAACAAGTTATCAACAGGCATTATCAATATAACAGTAATAAATATCGATAGTGGAGATACTATTAACGCGATGATAAATGCTATCCGAAATTGCTTTTCTTTTTTTTTTTTATTTCCCTCACGAATCCACGGCCAGCATGTAGATTAACGCGTAAAATTTTCGTACGCGGCAAATATTATTTTAGCGCCGAGCGCAATTAAAATAAATTATGCTTTAATTGAGATGCATGTCTTACATAAATCGACATAATAAATGTTAATTCATGTCAGAAATGGACGTTGACGTGCTATACGTACAGTGAATTAATATCGAGCAATCTATAATCGAGTAATCTAAGTATAAGCGGAATGTACCCGGTGTGCTCCGCACATAGGGATAAAAATAAATCCGACAGAAACAAAATACACATGTAATTCCGGAAAGGAATAATATGAGAAACAGAAAAAGATAAATAATAATTAAATATTGGACTATTAATTTATAAATTTGTTATTCTTCAATTTGCTTCAATTTGTTATTACATTTGTTGTCAATATGTGTTAAAGATGATTAGTCAATATATAATTGTATTTAATTTAACTAACAGATTTCTTTATATTTCTTTTATAAAATATTTTAATAATCAATTAAATTTTATAAATTAACAATAACATTATTGACTAATAAAACAATAATCTGCAACGCCAATCACATTTATAACGAAAATTATAAAATCACATTGAATGAATATTAATCGAGCAGATATTGTCAGCGTCAATTCGTAAATTTTGGCATTCGCGTGGCGAAATCGTTAATCGTTCTTGCGGAAAATATTCCACAATAATCTTGTTTATGCGGAATGTCAAACGACGCGCTAGGCATATTTACAATTGTGTAATGAACGTGTTCGACACACATATGCAAGTCAAATAACCTACTTCTACTTCCATGATAATTATGGAATACATATTAAATGATACGCCTCCGTTCGTGGGCATTGCATTTAATTTCGTCGTATGCGTTTCGTATGCACACACACAAAGCATTCAACATGTTACGGTAATTTATTAACTGCCGACAGAGTCAAATTTTCAGTAAAGCACTATATGCCAAATGAAAACGAATGAATTATATTCACAAACAGTTCGTGAGAAATAGAATTTTCATTCTCTCTCTCTCTCTCTCTCTCTCTCTCTCTCTCTCTCTCTCTCGACAAACATATCACATTTCAAGATCTATTGAAAACATAAATGAAAAATGTGGAAAATCCTTATCATTAGAGTGCATGCATTATATTGGCAGAATTGTATATTCTTCGTTCGAACGGCGCGGCAGTGCGAAATTTCTTAAGCATCATTGAAAATTCTTACGTGCACGACAGCTACGCGACGCAAAGGCGAAAAGACGTGGTTGAGTCAGAGAGTTAAAATGTGCTGGGATATTCGTGTTCGATGTGTCTGACGCATGAAATGACGCGGAAACTTTCGATACATGCGGGAATATTTTTATACGATGCTATGGGTACCATTGCTGCTGCTGTTGCTGCTGCTGCTGCTATTGCTGCTACTGGCGCAGCAGAGATGCAACGCAAATACGAAGGGGGCTAAACTAATTTGTACCCTACCAACTCCCTACGTTCGAGCAACGATATTCCATGAATACTGAGCGCTCTCGCTCCTAACATCGACCGTGCATATGCATCGGCTTAGGTCGAGTCAGCAAGTATACAAGAGAGTGTGTACGCGCATAGTTCTTAAATGTGCCAGACCGCCCCCCCCCCCTCCTGAGATAACGCTTAAATGACTACCGATGGAATTTGATTAAAAATTCTCTAGCTATCAACTTTTCTCGAGTTAGCGAATTCGCAATCAATGGACCGAATTCACGTGATATCAAGATCATACTATCGCTGTGAAAAAAGTGCCTTTCGATCTTTTCTATTCTTTTTAATTAAAGACGTTTCGTTTAAAAATTCAAATTTTAATAATGTAATTAATATTGTATTGCAAACCTTGCACGATACTTGATGTTTAATACTGTCTGTAAAAAATAATTTTTCAATAAATATTACAATTATAATAATGTTATTATGATGATGACAGCTTCACATAATAAAGTAAAATAAATGAATATATATATATATATATATGTGTTAATTATAATAAATTTCAATAATAATTTACAAAAAGAAATAAACGGTTCATAGAATATTACATGTAGAACGTTGATGATTCTAATACAATTGTACGCCTGTTAGCCGACCGATGGATGATCGATTTGTATTCAAAATGACGTCAATGTATCTCCATCGAAATCACGTAATCGATCTTTACGCCCACAATGCTTTATCACACGTTATGTCGAATAGGGGAAGTCACTTCGCGATTTGCCACGAAGCTATAACGTGCGGATGATATACAGTATTGCCGAGTCCATTTCTGCATGAAGGTTCTAAGGTAGGGCGTATCAAAGCGAATCGATTATTCTCTCTCTCTCTCTCTCTCTCTCTCTCTCCCTCTCTCTCTCCTCTCTCTCTCTCTCTCTCTCATTTCTCTCTCTCTCTTTCTCTTTCTTTCTTTCTAGGGAATATTTTTCGTACCTGCATACATAGGGGTTACTCGCCTAAACGCGCACGTCATCGATGCACGAAGAAATCGATCAGCAGCGTTGCGACGACCAACAGCACCCGTCACTGTAAAACTGTGTTAGTCCAGCGACAGTTTGGTGACCCGTCTGATTGACGTTCGTTTTTGAAATCTCGTGGCCCGGTTGATTCGTCGATTGCACGTGCATACAGTACACGCGAAACGCCGCTGGCGATAACGCTTCTTTTTTTTCTTCTTTTTTTTCCCGCCGGTTGACTCCGCGTGTAACGAGTCACACGGCTGAATCAACTGCGATTCTTCGGTCGTATTTCAATACATAACTACACAAGGCATAGTATGTAACGAAGGTATTCCAGGTTGCATTCTGTTTGTTGTTGCGATACACATATTTGTTTTTTCTTTTTTTTTTTTTTAGCTCTCGGGGACTGCTTCAATTTAGTGAAGCATTTTGTTCTTCATTCAGTTACAATAACCACGTTGTGATTTAATTAATAATTTCAGATCAAAAGAATACAGAGTCAGAGTTAATGAATAAAAATTAAAAACTCATGCTAAAGAAATGTTCAGGATATTTTATAAAAGTATTCTGAGAATTTATCTTATTACAAATGTTATAAACATCATTATTACTATTAATAGATTAATAGATTAATAGATTACCACGTTAAATTCATAAACATAGATGATATAATGTACCACCTATTTTTGTCTCAGTGACATAAATCATAAATAATAAGAAACTTTCATATATTTTCAGAATTTAATTTAAAATAAAAAAGAATCTATACATATTATATGTATATAATGCGTTTTAATTTTCTAGCTTATGTAATATTAATGAAGATTTAAATTATGAATATTAAAGGAAATCAGCCAATTATTTTAAAAATAAAAATCTGTTTTTACATTATATTATTACCTACAGATAACGCATCGATAGAATTACAAATAGCTCTTGTCGGTTAGAAACTACCAGCCAATGAATAACTAATAAAGCAAACAACGCGATGTCATATAAATGCAGATTTCACAGATGAATATCTGCATATCAGATTGTAAGTGAAAATAGACAATTCCTAAGTTATCGTTTTCACCTACCATTTATTTTACAAAGTCTAGAGCAATTTCCAGGCGGTGTCGGCTGTTACCACCATGACTTAAGCCGATTTCGCTACATGCGAAACTCACTGCCAGGCCCAAGTCGGCTAATCCATTCCCGCAGCGCGACATCACTAGAGGCGAGAGCGAAATCGGAAGCAATTTCATTTTCTAAAGACACGTACACGAGTTCGTCCTTAAAGCAGTCAGTCGCTGCAGCTCGCGTTCGCGACGTGCACAAAATTTGAGTGCGAAAGCGTGTCCTGTTCGTGAGAGGCGCCAAATAAGAACAGGGACTTCGCTGGAATTCATGATTCTCTTTCCCGGTTAAAAAACTTCGACCTCATTCACTGTACGATCTCAATGATTAACGTGAAAGCAGTAGATAAGTTCTATAACGTAATTTAAAACGAGAGAAGATAAGATTCGGTCAACGTTTATAAAATTGTAATAATTATTTGAGAATTTAAAATATTTTGAGAATTTATTATCTTTTCCGTCATTCAATAAAGTACGGAACGTACAGAATTAATAATAGAAATAAGGTGCTAAAATATAACACAAATTAGAAATATAACACAAATTAGAAAACTTTCGACCAAGAAACAAGGAACAGAAGAAACGACCAAGTATTAAGGCACACAAAAGATCGAATCAGGTTAACTTAATTACCATCTGCTTTAAGACAATAATGAGAAGATAATTCACAAGAGCAGTTATTATTGCAGCGTTCCAAAATGCCGGTGTCAAAGTTCATCGGAAGTGTCGAGTTGAAGACAGTTTCGAGTTTGAGTTCCGCGACAAGCGCGACAAGCGCGGCCCTTTAGTACCTTTCTGCACATGAAACAAGGATAGTTCCTCTACTTTGAGACAAGAGAACAGTGCAACTAATTTTACAGTACTGATTCTGTGTGAACAGCCATCAAGTATACAGGAACGTCATCCGCGAAATTACGTATCAACCATAATGGAAGTGAATGTTAGGATTATATAATCCTGTACTATGTCAGAGATTCTGAAATTCAGTTAACGAGGTAATCGTAATTATCGTAAATAAATATAGTTGCTGATACATAAATCGTGCTTATTTTCTTTCAACATAAAAATATCTTAAAATGAATAAAATATATTGCGTCTACATTCAAAATAATTATGATATCATCACAAAGCTGGTTTTACAAGCTCGTCAGAGCTATGACAAGAGACTTATCTCAAAACATATCCGACACAAAATTATGAAAATTGAAATGACATTAGATATATATCTTTTATGTTGGCGGTCGTCCAAATAGCAACGTTACATCAAAACGGAAGCATTAAACAAATATAATTAATTTATCGCGACATATAGTAGCACTCGATGCAAATACTGAATATGAAGTGTCATAAATGTCAGGTATATATCGTTCTCGAAACAAGTGCATCCATTTTCGCGTGTCTAGCCATCATTGAAGTGTAAACGCCGCGAAACGAATTACCTCGCGTTTGTCTCTACAAATAGCGAGACTAAAGCTTTATTATTTGACAGAAAAATGTTTAAACGCAAACGTGGTTAGGTAGAAATTTTGGGAATCGAGACAAGTCAATGAATATTTCCAGATTAAATCTCCCGTTAAACAGCCATCCTCGTTTCCACGCTGACTAAATCTAGGCACGTTGCTGTATTCCGACTGGATGCATGTCGTACTTATGCATGAATTGAGCCGGACACGCACTGCGCGAAAACGCAAAAGTGATATGCCACTAGTACGTTGTTAATGCAGGTCAAATATTGTCGATTTCATATTTCTGCCGCCCATCAGTTCAGTTTAAAGGATCGCCGATGTGATCCTAGCTAGTGGATCGAAAATTCATATGATTTCGCACTGAATTGGCACGTCACCATCGAATAACGGCATATTCGACGCGATTACTCTTATTGCCGAATCTGTTAATAAAATCCGAAACTGTAAACACATCAATATCCCTTTCAATAGTTGTCTCTCGTTTCTGACGATTATCACAATGATCGTAGAGTGACATAGATAAAAATGTGTTACACGAATTCAGACGCAATACGAAATATAGAATATTAAATAGAACAATTGCGCGTTTAGACATTTCGAGGATACACACACAAATATTAATTTATTCAGAAACAGGTTATGATTATATAAATTTGCGATATCAATTTCAGTTTATTACTTATAATTAATGTTATTGTTATAATAATGTTATATTTTGTTAAACTTATTATTACTATTGTTAACATAGATTATTATTATTATTATTATTATTATTATTATTATTATTATTATTATTATTATTATTATTATTACAGGCACATATGGAGATTGACATTGTCACGATCTGTTTAATTCTAATTTATAAACACAATTATTTAATCAAATAATTGTAAAATTTAAATGAGAACACTTAATACTGTATTTGAATTCCTACGCTAATTAAGCCCTTTTGCACGGACAAAGTTATTACAGAGAAGTTTAGCCCTTTGAAAGTGTAGAACATTTTTCATGAAAGTATTTCGCAGCCCTTAATTACTTCCTTTTCCAGTCTCTAAAATCGTCATTTGACTTGGAAGTTTGGAAAATCCGAGTTATAACAAGTTCAAAAATCATTCAATTAGATTCGCGAGCGAGTGGGATCGTTCGTTCCTAAATTCACCAACGATTCTGTTCAAAGAGTTAAGAACTTTCAAAGGAGCCAAAGGACATCGAGCCGATGGAAAAAAATGAGGAAAAAGAGGAAATACGCGGATTCACAGTGAAATTGAATGCCTGAAAAACGCGCATCTGCGTCTCGATTATTCAATGAATTGGAAAATGAAAGCGAGCATCCCTTTCAGAGTAATTATGATGATACGCGAATAAGAATCGTTAAACATTGTTCTGCTTATATTTAATATTAGAACTAGAAGTTTTTCTTAAAAAAAATTAAAAAGAAAGACTACTCTATAAACAAGAACAACTCTATAAGAAGAAGAATATCTCAAGATCATTAATCTATTTTCAAACGTATGAATAGACAATTGTACAAAGTTTTTCAAACAAAATTGTAGTTTTTAAATTTTTTCATTTCTTACGCAATAATAACACTGAATAACAATGCACAGAAATATATAAATCAAAATACAACTGATTACATCAAAATTGCAAAGTTTTAAAATTACAAGAAAGAAAAGTGATGATATATAAGACATATTAATAATTTTAATTTTATACTAATTGTATTATTCTCCTTTATCTATTTCGATATAAATGCTAAGAAAAGTTACTATAGAATTTATCATTATTTACAGAGATAACAAAAAAGATCATAACGGAGAGACAAAAAATTAGCAAAGAATTACAACCAAATTTAATTTAGTCGCATTTTTTAATATCGTGTAATCGAACTATAGAAAATAGTACATTTATTTTTATCGAAATTTTATAGTAACCTTAATTAAATAGCTCCAGGAAAAATGGAATCATCATGTATGTATCGCAAAGATTCAAATATGCGTATATCAATAATAAATTCTTTTAGAGTTGCTGGTTTAGAGTTACTATAGAGAAATGGAAGGGTCAATACTTGGCACATACAAAGCATAGTAAAAAATTTCTAAGTGAAAAGTAATGTATCCATACAAACGTGACTTTGCCTAAACTAACTTTTCCATTTGGAGAGTCCTATCCAAGTTTCAAAAGCCATGACAACGTAATCTTTTTTTCCATGACCTCGATTGCTATAAGATTTTTTTAATTCGAGCAAACAAAAAAATTATGGAAATTGCATGAATAAAAACAAACGACATCGTCATTTTAAAGTGCTTTGATACATATATTCAGATTCAGAAATACGAACACCTACCACGTTGTCTAATACTCCGTACAGAATATTATTCACCTGCAACTACGAGTACTGTACTCATTTCATATAAATTATAAGCGTGGTTTACACACCGCGGAATATTAACAGCAGGAAATTTCAAAGTTTAGAACTCGCTTTGGATTGATATTACTAGCATCAACCTCGGAAATTGTAACTATTACATTAAATGAGTATTACATTTTCTAATTTAGAAAATTTATAATAACTATTGATTTTATCATTATGTCGCTCCATATAGTCAATGACCTCGATTGTTTTACCTGACCTTGCCACGTATTGGAAAAAGATAAAGCGGGTAGAGTATGCGTGTTACAAGAAAAAACAATAACTATTACATAGGGGGAGAGAAAAACTTCATAATAATATATTACGATAATATTCTCCAATATATATATATATATATATCACAGACATACTTGATTAATTAAATAAAAATATTACTAAATTTAAAGAATAATTTACATAAAAAATTTCAAATATTTGTTATTACTTCTCAAGTTTATCTACTAAATGTAAAATAAGTACTGTAATTATCTAATCAATGTTATACATTGTGCTATTATTGTACAGATAAAAATCGTGAAATAATAACTGCATAATCATCATTTGTCATCCATGATTAGTTTCTCTCGTATCGAGCTATTCAATTATCTCCATGAATACCACATAGCTTTACGATAGAGTATAAACCAAAAGGGATAATGAAACTACATTCATGATACAATCGTATCAACACACACGTATCTAGAAACATTATCCACAAAGATTTATTGTCGATTTTGAGCTTATTAAATGCGAATGACGTTACATTACTATTCACACGATAAGACAATCACTATTATATATTATTTCTGTATATTCATTATGAACACACGTTGAGAAATATATACGTGTAAGAAATCCTTTCGAGGATTATAATAGAATTAACATATTACCACTAAAAGAATTAAATCTTGATAAAAGCCATGATATTTAAAACGTGCTTGAAATTTAACAAAAACTTCATGGAATTAAAAATGCAAACGTGGCATCTTTTTATTTTAGTACAACTTAATTTTAAAAGAATTAAAAAGTCTCTGTATAAGAGCAAAGTTCATTACTGGCAATTGGTAGTATATTTTGCTACCAGTTTGTCCAATTGCGACAAAGAAACGGTATCGAGGATGTTTTTATTAGCGTTTCTATCGGTAATTGCAGTATCGCCGGGAATTCGAGATGCATACCCATATAAGTGATTGCATTTGATTTTCATGGTAGAATTCTCTCTACCGTTCTCTATTCTCTAATTAAATAAAAATGTTAATCTCTTTTTAAATAAAAATTCTCTCATAAATATACTTACTCGTGCAGACGCCCTCGTCCACTTCTCGACTGCGAGTTAGCAAATTCATGATTACGCATTGTAGACCGACAGCGCAGGTTCCCGAAAAACCAAAGAGACCGCCGCAAGGCTCGCCTTCCACACGCGCGCATACTTTGCAACACCTGCAGACACATAAAATCAATCGTTTTATGTACATATATAGGGAAGATATAGCTGTACACACTCAATACACAAATCAAGTCAGTTTACGCGCGACAGGCAACTTCAAGCTCATAAAATAACTCGAGCGAAAAGTTATAATTGGACTACTGCGTGTTACATGCATTTTTGCGTGGCAATAAGATTATACATAAATCCGATGTTTCATACGTTCACCTTTAGTATGCAAAATATTAGAATGAGAAAATAATGTATAAAAAGAAGATTTTACTTAATTCTCGCCGTTATATAAATTTTGCACATGTGAATGAAAATGAGAAAAGTTTTTATGCGATATAAACGAATGATATTATTAGTTGCTATTGTTACTTGCCGTGTAACGGAAATATATTCAGCTTTCAGCTTTACTTCAGAATCACTAAGATTCAATCTTTCTTTTTTTTTATCGACGAAAAACGAATAATAAAAAATTGTAATATACAAAACGATAAGACGAAATAAATAAAAAGTGGCTACATGCGCATCATAGCTAATTAGTTTACTTTGATTCGAATATACGGCTATTTGTTTTCTTGTAAGAAATTCTGCTGGCGACAAGGGGATACAAATGTTTTAAAATATAAAGCACTC
>Ga0157364_1001362_pt1 | contig 20578 bp, 10 predicted proteins | sample AttsexASBM2_FD_111476 | JGI IMG/M metagenome (GOLD analysis project Ga0157364, IMG submission 111476) | Fungus gardens microbial communities from leaf cutter ant in Ribeirão Preto, State of São Paulo, Brazil - Atta sexdens ASBM2 | ecosystem: Host-associated > Fungi > Mycelium > Unclassified ...
AATTTTTAAAAGAGCCGTAAATCCGCTGTTATCCTGTAGAAGACAGAGATAGTTGGAATTCTCGGCTTGACGGGTACCTAGGGAGCATTCGTGATACTCGTTAAAGTTTGATTAGACTTTGATGGCCGGAGGAAAGCGGACCAAATTAAACCCCGCCCCGCGGACTGAGAAAAAAAAAAAAAAAAAAAAAAAAAAACGAAGGCGGGAGGATAGGGAGAGAGATAGAGAGAGGAAGAGAGAGCAAGTGGAACGACATCCGGCGACCAAGTGAATGCGGACATTACGTCTCGGCTTTGCTGCGTTCCCTTCATGAAAGAATTTAGCTGAGAGCAGAGCTGTCTCTCGCTTGTACACCAACGCGCAGACAGTGTGTTTACACCAGGATATGTCCTCAGGAGTAATTAAACTTTTTCCAGTGTGAAATTGCAGAGCTGCGCCGATGCATCCACCGTTCAGTTGCCCAATCGCGACAGAAAATTCTAAAAGCACGTATAATTGCAAAAAGAAAAAGAATAATAATGGTCAATATCATTTGAGTTACATCATGTTTTTTCACGTGGCAAGTTACAAATAATAATTTTCTTTCGCCTGACTTTTTTTGGAATGAAAATATTCAGCGTGGCTCACGATATTTGGATGAAATACAATTGTTGCTGATATGAAAAAGGAACATTATTAAGAAAAACGATCATGGTACAAGGAATACGTTGAAATTTTATGAAAAAAAGTATTGGTTCGTTTCTGCGTGAGATTTTTGACGTAATTATTATAATGATTTATATCACAGTTAAAATATAAAAGGGAGAGGGAAATACACGCGCGTGTGCACTACTTGCGCGTGTAATTGTTTGCCTTAAACAGGATTTTAATGCACTCAGCCGCTCTTTTGCCGCGCGTCGTGTTGACTATGCACTTTGTCTTACCTGCGTAAATAAGACAGAGGTAAACTCGACGACGCCGAGAACGCGCCAAGAGGAATTCTTTGAGCCACTTGACGTTGTTGTGCAGGCCCGTGTTAAGCAACGGTGCTACCGGTCATTCAAAAAATCTGTCAACAGACTGCCAGAGAAAGCAAACTCTCGTAGCGCTTTGTATTCAGGTATTATTAGCTGACATTTGACGCTACAAAGAACTGTCTTCTCTTCTGATAAATAGCATCTTTTAAAATTCTTGCTCGAGTATTGCAGTGAAATATTTCAAATAGAGCTAAAATGCTGGCGTATAATAGGAAAAATTATTATAATACAACTTATAAATTAGCTTGTGTTCTCCCGCGACGTTTCATTACTGCGTTCCTTATCATTTCGTTGTTTAACGCGATTCAAGTAATCTGATTACCATATAATAAGCGTGCAGTTCCATTACATTATTACAATAGAGAATTAAGAAAATATGGTAAAATATTTTTACTATGAGGAAAAGAAGTTATTTTTAACGTTCAAATTTAACCGAAATTGAAAATGTCCCGAAGATATTCGCAAAAACGCACAACTGCATCGTGAAATATATTACACACGCTGTCAAATTTCAAACACGCTCGCGGTGTCGCGGAAACAACTTGCTAGCAGCGTTGTGAAATATCACCCGCCAGCAATAGCTATATAAGCATTGACGTATTTCGGCTCGCTGCAGCGCAGGGAAAGAGTTAATATTGACGTTCCCGTTTATCTTGTCGGTACATCTCGTATCCTTCGCAAAGATGTACGGCCTGTTGCGCGTTTTATGAAAACAATGTCAATCGTAGTACGATAAATCGAATCGGTTGTGACCCAAGTATCAACATGTCGTTTCTTTCCACTCTTTCCTCTTATCATCCTCTTATCAAATGAGAATCAATGAGAACGAGGCGAGATGAAGGAAATCATGGAAAAATCAGGCTGCTAGCGAAAGCTAGCGAAAGCTACTCGTGACATAGAGGGAGTTTGGATGCGGATTTTCATGGTGAAAATTTTCTGCGAATGAAGGGCCAGATCGACAGGACGCGAGTGAGCCGCTTTTCGTGGCTAGAGTAATTCGTCCCAAATCGAAGCAATCCCACAGAAACCCGAAACCAATTTCGAAAGAATTGCATTCTAAAACCGTCCACGTGGCAGCCCCCGAGGCCAAACAACCGACTTTACCGCACGTAAGAATACCAGAAATTCTCGGAAAAACCTTGAGAATCTTGAGCTAGGAGAACGATCGATTTTCAGAAAGAATAGTTTCTGGAATATTTTCTTTTCTCGATAAAACGAAAGCTGGATGTTGCAGGAGTTATCCATTTTTCCAGATAATTATGTTTACTTCCCATTTAAACGTCTATATTTGAAGCTTCCGATGTCAAATATAAACGAGGCGAGCTTAACTTCTTTAATATCTCTAATAATAAGCCGCATAAATTTGTATCGCGATGTTTATCGCATCCTTCGCTTGATACTTTTAGGATTAATCCTAATCCTCATAATCCTTTTCGGAGAGTTATGCGATTTATATGGGAATGGAGTTTCTCCAACAAGAATATTTGAATCTTAGCAATTCCAAGTATCCTTACGCTCCCATCCTTGGTATCTCATTTTTATCTCCTGTTTTTTTCTTCGCCTTTCTGCCATCGTTGCCTCTTCTTTCATACTATGTGTCTTTAGCGCACCACGTCTAAAGATATTAGTGAAAGAAGAGATATCTTCTTTTACCGCTATTTCTTTTATTTTGTAGAAACGGCGCGGGTCGACAAGTTGAGGATACCTCATGGAAGGAAAGGGATATTCGTCATCCGCTTAATTTTACTAATGGATAAGTCGGTATACATTCAATGAGAGATTACGAAATAGATGAGTGACGGTAAGAGACTATTACACAATTTTCTTCTTACTTGTCTTAGCCATGCCGACTTGCCTTACCGCTTTTATTCCTTGTGCTCGTTTTCTTGTGCCACGGCGGCGTGCCGCGTCGAGTTACCGTTTTTCTTGTTCTCACGCTGTGGCGAGGAGGAACTTCTCGACTTGAGTCATATCTTCTTCTCGGCACGTCAGTATCGTTACCGACTAGCGTCTCGTTCATTCGCGGCCACTTTTTGTTCCTCACAGGAGATACCGGTAAGGTACGCAAAAACATTTCAGTAGATCTTCGTGCGAACCGCCATGGTTTGTTGGAGGAAAAGAGGGAGTATTTTCAGAACGCGCGGCGCGTGATAAGCGAGAAGTGTAAAATGGAGATTCCCCTTCATTTTCTGTGTACAGAGCATAAATTATACGATTGTTTATCTACTTTACTTTATTTTAATATCAAACTTTATATGATATCTTCAATAAATTATTTTCAAATGTTTTATTTTTACACTGATAATATCAAAGATAGTATATTTAAATATTTTTATTATTTTTACTGAATATAGAAATTATCTTATTTAATTACATTTATTCGGTCTAAATTCATATATCATCTGGCTTATTCCATATCTTTTTGAAATATTATGTTTACTTGTATTAGTTATTGGTTATTACCGAAGTCTCAGTGATCGAATTGATCTCGGAAAGTCAGAAGTTCCAGATTCAAATCTTGGCTGAGATACAATAATATATTTTTCAATAAAATTATTCGCAAATAAGGTCTTTGTTAATATTGCTTCTCAATTTAATAAACTGACATTACTACTCTGGTTCTTATCATGCTTACATTTCAAGATAGAAAAAGATTTCCGCGCGCAGTTAACAGAATCAGATAAGTATATAAATTTATATAGAAATATTCAAGCTAATATCTGCTTTAACCGAATATAGGAATTCTCTTGTTTAACTAGTTTTATTATTTTATATGTAGAGATAAAATATGAATTGTGATTTCTACGAAGGAATAATGGAGAATATTGATTTCACGAATCAAAATAAACAGTCGCAGATGTTAAAAGCGCAGTCAAAAAAGCTGGTGCCTTCTGTCGCTAACAAACCCCTGCGGCTCTTTATAGGACAATGCTAGATGGGAACAATACAAAGAACCCGCAAATTGGCTTCGATGGTTCGTAGACAGGCCGCCATTCGGGCAAATCAGCGCCGCGAGGTTACGGTCGTCAAATCAATATTTGCACCCTCACCACCCTCGCACACAGAGAACCAGATTGCAAAGTCAGGCGTGTCGGAATTAGTGAAGAAGGAAGGAAGGAGAGAGGAATAAGGAGGATTGGACTCGGTGGTGAAGGACGACGATGAGGAGAGAGCGCGGAGGGAACATGAAGATGTGGAGTGGTGGGTGTACGTGGTTGGTGGCGTTAGAAACCGGTGGTAAACTGAATTAACCCCGTGTTGACCCGCGACCGTATGTTACCAATGACTTTCTATTACGTTGCCGGAATCGCACGGATAGAGTCCATTATAATCGAGCATTGCTCAGGAATGGAAAAGGAATGATCGAGGTACTGTCAGCCGAGATGTTTGTGCAAATGTTATACTTGCCGATTGTTCGTGCATTGGCTTCGCTCGTGCGAAAGACTTGTTGGATTTGTTGGCCTGGCTGAAAGTATTTGCCGAAACAAGAACACGCAGCAACCTTTTACTTTTGCGTATTAAAGTAGCGGAAGCTAGCTTCCGTTCGCTGCAGCTAAATTCGAGCACGCCAACCTTCCAGCAATTTTTGGTATGTAATGCAGTCTGCAGCACATCGATCAAGTCGACGATTACATTCTCGCGTTTTGGCTTTTTCGTGTCGACGAGCGACAGCACGAATAGACGCTCGGACGATAAGTTCTTTGAGTTTGATGCCTTTCAAGTTTGCAACATGGTTTAACACCACCAACCAATAAGAAAATGTACCAAGACGTCAAGGAATGTTTCCCTTTTGCAGATACGTGAAAGCTGAAGAAGTTTACTGACAACGCGAATAAGTATTCTCTCTGATAAATAAATTTATCAATTATAAAGATATATATATATATATATATATATATATATATATATATATATACATTCAAACTTTTGGTGTACATTCTCTAATTTGTTAGTTTTCATTAATAGTAGAATAAATTCGGTAGACTTTGTCAAATCCAATTAAACAATATACAAAATTATATAAAAGACAACAGCACTAAATTATAAATATATTATCTATAATAAATAGTAAAATTTAATAAAAAAGCGTTATTATGTATTATATATTTTTATGAGCGAATCATAAGATGATTTTCGTAATTTCATAAAAATAAATATGCTGACAGCACGTACAGCATGCTCCTTTGATTTAATAAATTTCTTTTTTTTTTCCATTACGTTGAATTTCTCGATTCAGGTCAAGGGAAGAAGCCAACTGACCGCAACTCAAATCAACGCAGAACGCATGCTGTTTGCTATTTCCCCACGGAATCGCATAGGGAGTCGCAGAAAGCCAGTGAAACTGTCACGTCCCGTGCACCGAAGCGGGTATAGGTGTTCGTTGATTGAGAGTAATCTGTTTTGTTAATTGCAAGGTCCGCAGAGCCCGATACCTGCGGTTGCGTTGTGCTGCGTTCAGCATTACAAACTCCCTACTAACAGTAGTCGCTTCCACCTCCATTCGGGTGGTAGACCATCCGTCCACCTCCCGTTCCTCACATCCTGGCTCACAATATCGCCAAACCACAGTGTGAGCCTGTCGTGGAGAACGGCGAGGAGACAGGGGTCGGTTAACCGACTAATTGCAATACTGACGCGCTCGCTCGCAGTATTTGTGAAATTGCGATCATATCCGCCGTCCTTGCGACGCCTATCATCGTGTATAATAGGCGCTATCCGCATACGCCGTAACCACACTCGCATCCGAACGCACGTTAATGGACCGTCAAAAGCGAAATTCAGCGTTTTTTTCGGGCTGGGTCGCGTCATTTTTCAGAGAGCATGTCCGCACCGCTCAGTTCTCAACAAGACCCGACGAGAAAAATGTAGCGCAATTGTTATTGCTGCAGCAACCGACGATCGACGCGTAAATGCAGGAAGTCGAAAAAGGAAACTGGTTTGGTCGCCGGCTGATGAATACAATGCAATCACTCTTTTTTATTCCCGACAGTTAGCAAAAATTCGTACGAAAAGTGAATATTTCATTTGCAAGGGTGCTTCGAAGTCCTATCCGTTCCATGCAATGTGGAAGCGAGACAATTAGCGAGCCATAAGTTCTCTCTCGAGCAAAGGATAACGCGCATGATATAAGAAATTTAAATATAGTGTAGAGCGTATCATAAAGAACTTTAAGAGATAACACAAATTTACATCATTACAAGTTTCTTCATCCAGTATTTTATAAGTCAACCAAATTGTGCTTATGATTCGTTTATGACTTTGCTCGGAGTTAGACGTTTTAGACTTAAGATCATTCTCTTTCCCTAGTTACAAGTAATACGAGAATAATCATCTCTGTTAACGACGAAACTTCTCGTAGCTTCCCTTAAACTCAGAATGAGCTCTGACATTCTTAGTATAAATAGTTACATTTATACGATTATCACAATTTTAAACAATCGTTTTTGTTTTAACTGGAATTTGTCTTAACTGGAAAATTCTAAGCTCAAGCTAATTTTATCTCTTTATTTTCTCGTATTTTTTACTCATTTTTTTATTATTCAAAATTAAGAAATGAGATCTCTTCATTTTAAATAAAATATTTTAAGTTCCATTATATGCATCAACAAAAAAACAAAAGAAAATGAAACAGTAACACTTCAAGTTTCAAGATTGCTCTCCCGTCGAGTACAAAAGTATTTTTGAGAAACTAAATATACTCACCAGTCGTGTACATAGCAACACCCTTCAGGGTTACCGGCTCAAGTATGGCAGGTTCACTTCTCCCCTTTGCATTAATCGCGTATAGGAAAAGTCGATAGCTTTTTCCTGTTGTTAGTCCTGCGACTTCGAAAGTCGGTCCATTGGGGCCTGCCGGTACGGTTTTATTTAAGAGAATCGGACCTCCGTCCTCATCAGATACGACTTCCAGCTGATAACTATGTATCGGAAGACCTCCATCGTAGCCCTCCAGGCATCGAACTACCAGCCCTGTTCCCGATTTTGTACCAAGTTCCTCCATATCCAGAGGCGCTGACATTTCCGTAGCACTGCAATTGTGAAGAGCGTATGGTCGGCCCGCGGCTATAACCTGAAACAAGCAGACAGGAGATAAAGTGTATTTGCATTAGTCGACCAATACGCCCTTTATTGCATTACATATGACGCGGAATTCAATTTCTCGTTCCATAAGAAAAAGATTAGACCAAGCAATACGTTCTTAATACAACATAATATTATGCATACAACTGCATAATTTAACAATATCGTTTAACGATTATGTTTACATCGTGCATTCTTTTATATTGCAGCTTTCACAATAGGGAAGGAGCGATCGATCTTTCCAGTAGCGACTTTACACACGTTCGAAGACTCCTATGCATGTCAAATACGAGCACAGTTTGTATCGTCAAAGAAAGCAACTCCCGCATTCTTTGTAAATGCCGTCGATCGATCAAAATGAAAATGTATGGAGCATAGTGATGCCGGAGTATACAATGCATGAAATTTATGAAGGAAATAGCTAGCAACATGACGCACGTCGTGTAAATACTGGAATATTTGAGACATGCAGTACATAGGGATGATTTAACCATTTTTAGATCAAATATATCGATACAACTGAGAATTATGACCGGTGTAATGATTGGGAGCCATATGTTTCAATTTTATCAATCAAAAGATTCTTTTGATATCAGATGAAGATGAAGTCCTATATTATGATTAATGATAAAATACTATTTCAAAGTTTCTAATAAAATTTCTTTTTAGTGCTAAACATGAGCTATATAATGTAACATAAATAATGACTGGAAATAAAAAGATTACGCAAAAAATGTTTATCGAGAATATTTGACAGGAACTTTGATATCAGGAGTAATTCATTATATACATTAATAAAGAAATTAACTTGTCGTGTAGAAGAAAATTTAAATTTTATTTGCGATATTCTATAAATCGAGATTCTATAAATCAGAATAAAACTTACATAAAGTTAGGAAAAGCTTTATATATGTTTACGTCTGATGGAAATATTCTATACATAAAATATAATAGTATCCACTATGACACAAATGTGATTTCCTTTTTTGATGAAAATTTGATATGCTCGCACGTTAAGCTAAAAGGTCGAAATACTGAATCATACGTTGAAAACCGCGTAAGTCGCTGGAAACGTAAAGAAGCGAAAAGGTACAGGTGGAAAAGTACTTGCCTGAAAAAGGCAAGGTGTTCGTTGCTTGCCAACCTGGTTGCTCGCCCAGCATGCCACTGTACCGTAATCCATTTCCGTAGTTGGTGTATAGTTCAGTCTAAATCCACGAAACTGCTGGTACTCTTTCTGCCCGTCTGGTGTGCCGGACGCCGATACGTGAGAGTAACGTGAATGTGGAACCTCGACGAGTTCGCCGGAATTATTAAATGTCCAATGGAAAGTCAATGGCGCCGGATGGCTCTCCACGGAACACACTAACGATACCGTCTCTTGTTTCAAAGCGCCAACTACCACCTCACTTTTGCCTTCCTTGCACACCGGCGCATCTGCAAACAAAGTCGTCGTACTTTGCCAACGGTGGCCTTTCTATGAACAACGATGGAGTAGCGCAAAGTTTGAAGTACAGAGTGATTTATGACCCGCTTGTCAAGATTAATGTATAACAAAGTGTATGCAAGTCGACGTTCTTCTGCCTCGAGAAATTTCATTGTCCGATGATAAGCATAAAAGGTATTCTGATTAATTTATGTTTTCCTGGGTTACGCCATATAATCGTAAATCAATCAACATTCCATTCTTGTCATAGAATAATTCTAACGACGATTTAAATGGATATTCGACATTATGTTTCGTTGCACGGTTATATTGATACTCGCGCGCGCTCGATAACTCGGCGAGATCCGCGAGTACGTGTCAAACGGAAGAAGAAGCAGCTCGGCACCGTTCAGCCGGTTGCACGGTCGATCGATAGTCTAATAGGAAATTCCCTTGACACCAGTATTTGCGATAGGCCATGACATGCGGAAGTCCCACACGGCGGGAGTGATGATTTACGAGCGAAGACTAGGAATCACGGATAGAGAGAGACTGTCTGGTTGTAATTTGATACAGTCTATGCGATACTAAATTAATTGCCAAGATGAGAAGTTTGAGAGATGCGGCGTTATGGTATGTATATATCGACATATCACCGGAGCGGTATGTCTGTTTACTAAGGGATGATATCTTACGTAGACGCCTTGGAATAACGTCCGCTCTTGAAGTTTGCGGATAAGAGATAGTAATAGAGAAATCAGGTCGATCTCTTCGCTTAATGCGACGTATTCTGAAGTGAAAATCACTTTGTGAAATGCCACAAGGTGCTTTCTGAGACACATCTCTCTCGGTATATCTTATGATTTTTTTATAAATCAAGAATGTGGTCGAATTGTTAATGTTTTCTAAACATTTTTCAATATAGTCCCCCCCCTCCCTCTATCTTATTTATTTCACTTTCCATTCGTCAAAATAATATTTCTATTTCTATTTCTTAAATATTTATTATTTCATTGTTTCATAAATCGAACGATTTGGAAAAATGTAACAGTTTTATATTTATCGCAGATATATATTTAAGGAGAGAAAGTGCAATTTAAATAACTTCTCTAGAATAACTAGACAAATTATTAGGTCAATGTTTGTCTCACTTGTAAAATATTCAACAACTATGTCTTTCTCTCTTTTCTCTATTCCAGCGAAAACGGATTAAATGTTACATAATAAATGTTTAAGAAATCGTAGAAGTCACCGAATTATTTATTATAGTTTATTAATTATTCAGTTAACAATCAATTCTCTCTTATTTACTATGAAGATAAGAATTGAAATTAGAAATTAAATAAGAATCGAGATTATACAGAAATTATAACCGTAAAAAATTGTGTCAATGCAAATGAAATCTATTAAATTTAACAAACATAGAAATTCTTATAATTATAAAAATTTATATGTCTGACAGAAATGTTACTATTAAAGAACATGTAAATTTTAATTTTTAATTCTGATTAAATTCAAAGTTATCAAGATTTAAATATACATTCAATACATATGTATAATAATAGATGTGTTAGCAAACTTCTAAATTTGTGAATCAAATGTGTGTTGACCGGGAAGCTTTCCGTACTTATACGATTTGCATTGCAAACACTTGAAGTTATTTAGACGAGAATCTATAGATCTTATTATGTTATACACTCGTACAGAATATGTATTGCAAGAACAGTTTTTACTTTTTCTTAAAAACTTTATCGTTTAAATTATATATATGTCATTTTAAAATATAAAATATATTTTTTTAAATCAATATCAAAACAAAACCAGTAATAAATTTTTGTATCTTATTGCAATAATAAAAAATTATTAATATAAATCTATTATGATGACTACGTCATCAGAATTAGTATAATGTGATGTTATAAATCACATTATAGAAGATAATGAGAAATATCTAAAGAGCGATTCGAATAAAATGAACGTAAAGGGAAAATCTTTTGCATGGCATGTATGTGACTCGTACTGCGTACATGTGCAATATTATATTGTAATGTGATCACGGATCGTTCGAAGTCCCATGTGAATGTAAAAGATCGACATCGTCAGCTTCGCAAGGAAGTTCGGAACATCAGGACGAATCCGCGATCTCCTTCAGTTACGTACGCCCTACTGTACGTCTGCTCCGGCCTAGCTTAGCACATTGCCAGCCTGCGTTCACCCACACATGAATATTCAGCTGCGCTTTACATACACTGAATATGCATCGCAGTCCTTCCTTCCCTCTTAGGTCATTTACAAGATGCAGATACGCCAGGCTGGCATCAGGGGCACCGACCATTCTAATAGAATAACCCGCGTTCCGTGTTTCACAGAAAACTATACACCCTATCTACTATTCCCCCTTCATCCTCTACTCTTCCGTCTCTCTGACTTAACAGTCGGGTTCGTTTCTCGTGCGTTCGACAAACACCCTGCTGTACTTGCCCCTGTGCACCGCGGAGTTGCTTACCATCGATTAAGTAATTATCGAGGGACTGCAATTGCGAGCGGGAAATTAGGGAACCGACGTGTTATGAAGAACGTACGCTCCAATACTACAGCATTGTTTACTCGAGTAAATTTTCAATCGAAATAATTTGGCTATTAATCGTACAAAAACTTGTAATTGTATCTTCCACTTACACATTATCTGGAGAGACACCGGATTACTGGCCGTCTTTCCCTCGCTGTTGGCTGCAAGACAAGTGTAAGCGCCGGCAGAGTAACGAGTCAATCCTTGGAGTACCAAAGAGTGATCGCTAAGAACTACACCTGCTGTAGAATTATTCTTCAATTCTTTGCCCTGAAACCATGTACAAATTGCAACAGAATTTGAATTTAATAGAAGTCTGTGTTCCTTAATTACAATTATAATGTAATTTGAATGCTCGCACACTAGCAGATGGAAACTGTATTGTAATAAAGAAGGCATGAAATGTATACATGCAAGTTATCTAATGGAGAACGAATTACATTTGCATAAAGCAGCGGAAGAATGAATGGTGCGGTTGTACAACAAAACGCAAATACATCGTGAAATGTTTTCTCGCGGATATCGTGATAGACACGCGAGTGTTCACGATACTTACATCTTTGAACCAGGCGAGCTTGTACACCTTCGGGTTTGCTCGCACTATACACTCGAAGTACACGTCGTCGCCCTCTTTGATGTCATCCGGATTCAGCGTTTCGCCCATTCTTAAGCTGACCACCGGTTGGTATTGTACGTCAAGTCGCCACTTGTCCTCCAACGCGCTGTCTGGTATAGCAGGATTTTCCGCGCGGCATGTCAAATATTTACCATCGTCCTCTATAGTTGGTATGAAACTGAGGATGCTCAAACTCTGATTGTTCTGAATCGGATACTGTAATTAAATATGCACATTGATTTTGAAATTGGATGCTCCAACATAGCTGTGTCACGCGAAACCGAAAAACGAATTTGATTTTGGTATCGATCTTTTCGATATTGCATAACGAATAACGTAGTTGATTTAGGAATCAAATATTTCCAAATTGAATGCTTGAAACAGTTCAATATGCCGATCTAGAAAAAAAGCACAGTTCACATAGAATTTTTTCCAAGAAATAATAGATTTCGAAAAAAAATTTTAATTCGTATGAATTTGAAAAATTTGCTATGTTCATAACATACCACTTTGTTAAATTAATTGAAATATATGTACAACTTGATATTCAAATTAAAAAGTGGATCCGACCTATTAATCGGATAAACTAATCAGCCTATTAACAAATTCTGCTATCTTAACACGATTCGCACATTTCTCATTTCCCGCGTCGAAAGCAATTCATTTTTCATGCGGCGTCACGCGTTTGCTGCTAATATTAATTTAACATCGTTGGAAGCTGTTAGGCCAAAGTGATGCCGAAATAAAAGAGCACCGGGAATTAACGGTTTTTCAAGATTTATGATGCTTAGAGCAACGACGGGAAATAGAGGTCGAAGCGGGTGCGGGTCACATCGCTGACGCTTCCTCTCTCCATCACGGCCCCTGTCCCTCCCGCTTTCACGATGTCATTTTAATGATAGCGCCATCGGGCATATATATCGGAAAAGCCACGTATCCGCATCAGTATAGCGAATACGATGAATGGAAGTAATGGTTCGTCAGGATGAATGTGGTACGTTGCTGTCTCTCACTCTCTTATACACTTCTACCGATCGTGATGACTCGTCTCCTTCTCTCCCTCGATCGCTCTCTGTCTCGCTTTTCCTATCTCCTGTACGCTTTTTTTTATAAGCTTCGCTGCGTTGTACTTTCAGTGCGCCTCAGTGCGACGCGATCGAATTTTCCGATAAAACCCTCTGGACAGTCCAACACACGGGCGTCGATATATTGCGCAGGTAGATCGTACGCGAACTGACATTACGGTCACAACGTTTCGCATACCGAATGTTACTGGCGTAGTTTTTTCAAGCTTTGATTTCTAAGAGGATGTGAATCTTCATGGATATATGGAAAAACGCTTAACTGAATCCATCACTGAGAAAAAGGATTTTGTTAATTTAATAAACCACCAGTACCATTAACAAATCTGCTATACCAACTAATTATTAGTAACAGAAGCAAATTTATATATAATAGAATCTAATCTTATCTTTTGAATAGATTTTATTTGATAGCGATACTGATTATTTTGATTATTTGTTACATTGACGAATAATGAGAAATGATTTGCAATATCACTTGATTTGTTCTTATAAAGTCATGTCTCTCAGTGATCTTATTAACTCGGAAGTAGTCACTTGATTTTCTTCACGTAAACAATCACTTAGACTGTTTTTCAACCCCAATTAAAATCATCATTATTAGAAACATATTGTATATTATTGATTGTTTTCAGACTTTTTTAGTATTTGAGAACATTATGGAATAATAACAATTTTCTAAAAAAAGATAAATAGAAACCAAACAAATATTAAGTTAAATAAATATATTAGCTTATGACGGTATTATAAAAAAAAAGATTTTAATATATTTTTAATTAATATATCTTTTTTTAATTGGATTTTTAAATTAAAATTGTATATTTAAAGCTTTGTAAAGAATAGTTATTAAAAAAGAAAAATATATATAATATCTATACAAAACAATATTTTATAACAATTCATATTTTTTGTCGCTGGGCCGAATTGTACTATAAAAATCCAGGTGATTATTCCTGAATTAAATCTCATACAACATCTTGATCTTTTTCGTGCTTTTAAAAAATAATTTAAGATTCTAAGATAATACCAAAGCGCATTAAATATATAGAATTTGCAAAAGACAAATACGGCTAATTTTTTTATAGATTATTAGACCAAAAAATGCATTTTTCTCTTACTTTCTTGTATCACAGTAGGAGAATGAGAGAGATATTCTTTCATAAAAAAAATTTGTTCAGTATTTTAATTTATAACGTAATAAACAAACGTATTTCCCTACGTAATAGTATGAAAAAATTCGTAACAACTTTTTGTGAAATATCGCGATATATTATATATATGCAGTAATGGTCGTCACGAGTGCTTCAAACATTTTCGCTCGTAAATGATCATGAAATAATAGCGCAGTAAAAATATATGATACAAGCATAAAACAGTAATGTCATCCTGTTATCATAGTCACCATAAAATTCTGATACATGAAAATACATTTCATTAACAAAGCTTAATATACTTTTACATATTTCAGTGATCTATATAATATAATAAAAATAATACAAATTTCAAATTATTTTAATGCTTATTCTGTAAGTTATGTAGATATTAAATAAAATAAAATATCTTTTTTCATAAAATTATTAAAAATCCTAATGCAAATTTTATTATTTTACTATGAAAACTAATATTATTAGGCTCAATTATATTATATGTTGTTTTATTCATAACAATATAGGTAAATAGTAAAATTATCATTTATTGCTTCATTACTGTTAATCAACCATAGTTATAATATCGATCGGTTGAATGTCACTTTAATACCTATGCATAATTATCTTGAATATTTAACATCATGAATATGCGCTATAGATACATATTATTTAATGATTACAAAGATACCGATGAATGTTTCATATTTGCTATTTCAATTGTTAAACTTCAATAACCAAACTACGATGTTACACTAATTAAGAAGAGATGACAAAAACAATACAATACATGGTTATTTACTAAATCGATTATAATATAGATTATAATATCGATGTACGATATATTTTTATGTGAAAAAACAAGTTCGTGAAACACATGACATGAATTTGCAAGAATAGTTTCCTGAAATAAAGAGAATAGTTATATTTGGGAAAACGTTTTAAAAATTTAGTTTTCTCAAGTATTACTGAAACATTTCGTGCTACAGGCGGTGAACGGAGGCATCTACGTCGAAAATAGAAAAAGAAAGTTAAGTCTCGAAAGTTTATGAAGCGAAGATCCACTAGATCGTTCGTGAACTTCTGTACACTCTCTGTCACTGCGGAAGGAATGCCGGGGTACGTTGGGGATCGAGGCGACAAGATGAACGGATGAATAAGGGGGAGAGAAAGGGTCGAGAAGTCGCCCTCAAGAAAAACGAAATAACTGCATCGTCCTAACTTCTGGACGAATCGTCGTAAACTGCGGCAAGTTACGGGACGTCGATTTCAAGAATTTTTCCTCGAATTGTGCGGCGCACTTCAGCAATGCTTTCCGTTAACCGTTTTTTCAAGATTCGACGACATGAATGTTCGCATGGCAATGCGAGGAGAGGTAATATAAAAACACTCGGCGCAATTTTTTTAAAATTAGAGTACTCGGAAGAAGAATCGATCAACCACACTTTTCCGCAAAACGCGTGAGCAATTTTGTCGACTTCTTCTCAAATTTCGATTCTGAAAATTGCCTTTAAAATTATATAAATATATTTAAATACTTAATATATAATTATCGTCGTAATGTTAATCCAATTAAAATATCATTTAGAAAATTTAGTATGTGTAATGAAAAAGATAATTTTATCTCTAATAAAGTAGCCTTATTTAAAATAAGAAAAATAATCGTTCCACATCAAATTATCATTTAAAATATCCTTTACCGTTTAAAATATCCTTTCCAAAATAAAGTGAGAAAAAGATTTACATCAAATCCAATACTTGAATTTAACCGCTCTTAATTTTACTCGCATCTTTTTAAAAGTACTATAAATTTATTTTCGTCGTTAAAAAGTTACAGATTAACTGTCACTATTTAACACCTTCAGATAAAAAGGCCGTGAAAGGAATTTTTATCAAGCCTTACAAAAACAAAAAAAATTATTGTTTCACATATCAAATTATCGTTTAAAATATCCTACAAAATAGAAAAGGGATTTGTATTTTAAGTATTTGTATTTAGTCGATCTCAATTTTACTCGCATCATTTTGTAACAAAAGTATTAAGATAAATTTGCTTTCGCCGTAAAAAAAATTACAGACTGAATGTTACCATTTAACACCTTTAAATAAAGAGTCCGAGATCTCTTTATCAAGTAGTCAAGAATATTTGTTCTCTCTCTTTTGCATTTAAACGATATAATCTCCTTTAGACTGATGTCTACTTTCGTTTCGCTGTACAGCATATTTTTTTTTCATCACATGCAATTACATGCAACAAACTTACGTTGTTAATCTCCTTATTAATGATTGGCTTGTTTGCTTTCCACCAAGTAATCACCGCATTTGGTCGTGAACCGCTCGATCGACATTCCACATCGTAATTTTTATCGGCTGATACTCTCGTTTCCTTCGTCAGGATTTGAACAACCAATGGTTTTACTGGAACAATGAAAAACGTGTTTTGTTTTCGTGTAAGTAAACATAAAACGCTTTATTTTTTGGGGTTTTTTTTATTTATAAAAAAAGAGATATTCTAATTTAATAAATAAAAAAAGCCTATTTTTCGACCAACAAAAAATGTAATTTTCATGCAACGTAGTTGTGTACATTTACTATTCACAGAGGTTATTTAAAAAAGCAGATAATGCTTGTATATCAAGTATAATATATATCTTGTAATGAAAATTTTTATTGTATTGGTTATTTTCATTTTTTTTTCTTTGTTATATTATTTAAAAAAGATACACATTGAATAGATAGTTATATTGTTAAACATTCTGTGCAGAGCCAAGTTTCTGTTATGGCGAATTTTAATTTAATCAACTTTGTTTTCGGATAGCTACTGTTTCGAAGTTGCTCACCGACTTTATCGAGTGAAATCGACTCTCCATTATAAAAGCGATATATGTTCAGTTTTGTATCAGGAAAAATCCGAAATAAGATTAAACGTCAAAATAACGATGAAATCGGCTATCTACTTTTTGAGAAATGTATTCGTAAAATCATTTCAAAAATTTGGTCGCCCGACAAACTGAATGAGTATACTTCACGGAAGACAAAAGAAATAAAAGAATTGTATAGATCGCTTAAAAATCGTGACTAAAATCTTGCTCTTCGCAATACATTTATCTCTGAAATTTGCGAGATAATCGTATATTATTCTCAGAAAATCTGCAATCGTATAAGATCTTATAAAAAATAAGTGTTATCTAAAATAATATTTATTCTTATAGTTCATCTTCATTCTTTGTGTTGAAATAATATTACTGAAAACACTTTCTTGATTTCTGCGACGAAAAATTTTAAAATTCGTTTATAACTGCAGTTTTTTTTACAACAATTGTTAATTATATGATCCATTTTTGGGAACATATTGTGATCTGCTATATCTAGATTCTAGAATAACATATAGCTCTAACGTAATTATTAAAACGGTATATTTTTAGCTTTATTAAATTATATAATGTAAAATTATAATCGTACTTTCATATGTAACCAATATTAACTTTAACGATGTATCAGTATCAATTTTAATTTCAACATTATGGAAATTTTAAGTAAATCTATAATTAAAATTTGAATAGCTTTCTATATTTAAATGCATCACTGCATAAAAAAAATACGAGATATTATCTAAAAAGAAAGTGAATAAATTTTTAAGAGATTACTCTACGATGAGTCGGTCGTTGTTGAATATCATTGTCAAATGATATTCTGAAATTTTCTAAATAAAATTAATTTCTAAATAAAAATTAATTTTTGATACTAATGTAACGAATAATTATTTCATATTTATTAGGAGGACTTAGTTTTATAAAATTATTTAACTTTTACGAATCTTTACGAAGGTAACCTTTATGAAGGAACAGATTTATGTATAGCTCAATATATTCTTATCGCTTTTAGGTATGTAATGAATATTTAATATTTATATTGATCGAATGCAATCGAATTAGCCAATTCGTAATATAACGTTGGTCACATGGTCATAAATTCCGACGCAAGCTCATGCGTCGCCACGGCTAACTACTCGTACAACCCCTAATTGCCATTAGTTGGTAGCCACTTCTCCGAAATTGGCTCTTCCATTTCGCTCCGTGCCCTCGTCCTGGCATACACGCACTTGTTCCTGTCTACGAATAGATATGATGATCACGATATATAAATTTGCACTTATAGAAAGAGGCCATAAATTTGCACTTATAGAAAGACTTTCGTTCATTCGTATAATCAACTTTCGCGTCCATTCATCCGATGATTAAGAATCCATTTGAGCTTAATACTATCAGCTTAATACTACGAGCGCAATAATACAATCTAGTGCGGAAATCGCTTTGTCGCGCACACAATGAAGAATCGGTGCAATCTATTTCAAGTAGACGTTTCGCGAGAGATTAGGTTTTAATTAAAACATCGACAGCGCGATTACGTTCGAGAATAGCTTAGTTTTGTGCAAGGTGGATTTGAAATACGTATGAGGGTCTGATAGAGGTAACACAGATTGTATTGACGGGAACATCACTCGATACGCCGGGCATCGCGTGTATACGTCGATCGTGATCGCGCCTCACGGTGCCCGAGGAACGAGGAGAAAGGATTGTATCTATTTTCGACGTTCAATTAGAACAAAAGCACGCAAAGCGGTGTGCAATTGCTTGGACGAAAAGCGGTGGTTGATTCCTGCTACGATATCCGTGGAATCAACCCTTCGACATTGTCATTTGTAATTTAGCGATCGCCGACAGCTTTGACAAATTACTCCATTCTATCAATCGTGTTAGATACCGTGTTCGCACGCTTGGCTTTAGTGTTTTTTTCTGAAGTGGCTTGTTAACTTAGCTCAGAACTCCATTACGATTAAGACTTAACTTGAAAATTCAAGAAAGGAATACGTTCAATAAAAGCTGATCCTGAAGCCATAAAAGAAATCTTCAAGATCGTATATATTCTTATGTCTAATAAAATGTTGCATTCGATTCAGCGGATCAACCTCACAACGTCAATACGACAAAGTACACATATCGTTCTTTTTTTGCGCCTAAGTAGAGTCCTCGGTTTTATCATTAATCGTGTAATGAGCATTCATCAAGTTTTACGCGCGTATTATCGAGGTGCTGCAGCGGCGCGATGCCATTTACGAATACCGGTGAACAAACGTTCATGAATTAACGCTGCGGGCCGAGCCTTAATGGTTTCACGCGTGTTTAGCGTGGCGTTATCGTTTGTTCGAATAATTCTCTACCAGTCGACGCCCCCGGCTGGCGCACTTATCAAACCGACGCTCTTCGCACCTTCCCATTTATTTCCAGACGGTTGAACGACCACCTGCTTCATCGCGCGACTCTCGACCGAAATCAATGCCCTCAAGAAACCGTCGACGAATGAAAAGCGCATGGCCCACGTCGAGCAGAAGAAATTTTTCGGTTTTATCGGGGAACGAGGTCGAGATAACTCCCTGATGAATGACGATGATGTCCCGCGCGTCGTGGAAACGTGGCCCAGCTGGAGAGACGGGATTATTAATTATTATCAAGCGAACAGTTCCCGAAACGCATAATCGCGCACGAATGAATGTTGCGCGTGCAAATAATGTGCGTACTAATATTTGTGTGCGCCGATGCACGCACGACCGGATACGAATTAGTGCAATTGGCAAGTCTAGCGAGCCGTTTATAACATTGATACTAACTTTAATTCTTAACGTCGCATCGATACGAATTGCGACCAAACGCTGCGTAGAAAGCGCGCCCACTGTTTGTTTCACCGTTGCAAAAAATTTATGAACAAAACGCATTTGCATGCTACGTCACAGACACTCCGGACCACACCGAACGCTTTCGTCACGCCAGTCTCGTCACGCATTTCGTGCCCACTGACTTATTTTTCACATTCTCGCCGATCGAATCTTGTTATGCAATTATAGTCGTGTTCCGATATGTCAATACTAAAAATCTGTGTACATAATGTAAATTATAGATTTTTAATATTGGCAGTGCATATCAGAATAGACTATTACTATAAAATGTCATGACATTATAAAAGCTTTAGTCTGTAATTTATCTTTTATTATGTAATAAAATTTCAAAATCTTTTTGAATTAAAAAGTTATTACAAACTTATATCTTCAGTCTTTAGAATGAGAAACGGAATCTCGTTTCATCAATCTCACTCAATCGAGATAAACTTCGAGGGCGAAAAGTTAAATCTTGATGAAAGGGATAATTTATTGTTCAAAGGCGTTTAATAGCTCATTAAAATTTCAAGATGATTTATGTGGCGGCAATTAAGAATAAATTGATACGCATTCAAACAGGCGGAAACGTGGACACGCATGCTTATTATTATTTGTTCTATCGAGCAGATTCGGCATGCATCGCAATGTACGAATTAATAGGCACCCGTGGGAATATACGAAATTATTCATACAAGAGTATATACCCGCGACTAGTTACATATACTGTCTGATTATTTATGTTTGATATAGGATCAGTTGTTCGTGTGAACTATCTGCATAACTATCGCATGCAATTCCTTGAAACAAAAGCAATTGTCAACAGTTAGTTTGTGTAACTTGAAGGAACTATAATAAATAAATTTATGTACACAAATGTACAACATCCATTTTTATATGCAAACTGAAAAATGACGTGTTTGAAATAAAAAA
>Ga0157364_1001363_pt1 | contig 20577 bp, 12 predicted proteins | sample AttsexASBM2_FD_111476 | JGI IMG/M metagenome (GOLD analysis project Ga0157364, IMG submission 111476) | Fungus gardens microbial communities from leaf cutter ant in Ribeirão Preto, State of São Paulo, Brazil - Atta sexdens ASBM2 | ecosystem: Host-associated > Fungi > Mycelium > Unclassified ...
ATATATATATATATATATATATATCAAAATTGTGAACGTTGATATAAACTATAAACGAATTATTAATATATCTTCTCGTCCCAATACTCTCTTGACGTATGTTTCAAAGCGGATGAAACGAGTTCTAATGAAAGAGCAGATAAAAATTTTCTGCTGATTGAAAAGTATTAATCTTTATGAAGTCGATTTTCGATGTACAGCAAAATCATGATAAATGTATAAATCGGTACATGCGGTGGATGAATCCACCGAATATACAAATTTAAATTATATGCGATATCAATTTGAATGATTAAAACAATAATAACAGAAACTGAAAAAGAACAGATGGATTTTAATAGAGATATTGGATTTTAATTAAATTACATTTCAACGATTCATTTTAGTAAAGTACATATACAATTTGATTAGTTTCTATTAATAAATCTTGTGTATATTCAAACTAATATAATAGTAATAATATCTTTGAGACTTTAATTATTATCTATATTCTGAATTTGAGAATAAATCTTTATTTAAAATATTCAAAATATAATTGGACGGAATTTAATTAAATTTTTGTTTGTTCTCAATAATATACGCGAACATACGTGTTTTAACATTTGAATTTTTTTTAATTAAGTATTTTGTAATTGTATTTTGCAAAAGTTGATAAATAATGATTAATAACGGGAAATGTTTTTGCATTACAAAATAATATTTTTATAAATTATTATAATCAATTTGCATAATCAATTTTTGCATGAAATATGTTTATAAATTATTATAATCAATTTGTATGTGAATATATACAATTTAACATTAAAATTTTTCTCAATTAAGTATTTTGTAATTCTATTTTGTAAGAGTTAATAATAATTGATAATAATTGATAAAGGGAAATATTTTTACGTTGTAAAATATTTTTGTAAATTAATATATAATCAATTTCGTATATTCTATTCCGATTCGTATTCGTTCGTTTCTCTGCATATAGTAGGCGCTCGTCATCGACAACAGGATTATGCAAAGTTGCAACCTTGTTAGACCGAATGCACCTGAAAAGTTCTAATACTTCCGTAAACGACGTTGAATTAAACAGTTTCGAGCCAAAGCTCCTCAGGAATTATACGTTGGCGCTCAGCGCCGCTCTAGATCGACGAGGCTAAAATTTCTCCCGGGAAATTGGCGACTAATCCGTTCATTTCCAAACAAGAAATTAGTTTAGGAAGTCCCGGAATGTCAAACTAGGTTTACGATACTTTTTAACAATACATGATTCTTTTCTTCCTTTGATTATATTCTCTATTATTAGAATAAGAATCATTCTTATTCTAGTATCATTCTTTTTTTACGTACACAAATATTTGATACCAATCATTTATACATGACTGTGTAGTTACAGCAAATAGTTTGCGTTCTTTATGCGCGTTCTGATATTATTTTTATACGCCAAGTAATAATAAGTACAAGATAACTTTTTTTTTTTTTTGTAATAAATTGAAACTCAACTTGAAATGGTTATAACGATGTACGATTACGAGACCGTCAACCGACCTGCGTAATTTGCGTAAAAGACCAAAACTCGAAATTCGTGGTATCTGAACAGCACGAAGTGCGATCGACAGTCTCTTGCAAAATTGACAGCTGAAGCTGCCCATCACAGGGAACGCAAAACTCGAGCGTTTGATTTAACCAAGCGTTATGATCGGTACTGATCAAGCTATCGCGCTATAGTGGAGCAATGGAAATTCATCAAAAGCGAGCTGCAAGTTACAACCTCTCGAATCCGGCGACATAATCGATCGAAACAATAATAGCTCCGCTCTATTTCTTTCTTTACCGTTCACTGTTCTTCGTACATTCCTTCCTCTCTTAGCGATTATACCCGAATCTTTTCGCAGTGATTCTCTCCTTTCCCGTTACTGAAAAAAACCCATTTATCTATGTACGAATGCCCTTGCGTCGCTGATAAACCGAACCACCAGCTATTCCGAATATAAATCCAATTGCTGCATCGACGTATTATCCTAGCTATATTTTTAACAGCGTGATAAACAGCCACGTTACGGTGAAAATCCCAAGAAATTCTACGTTCAACCGCAGCTAGCGATCGCGGTGCTTCGACATAGAAAGCGACTGTACTATACAAGTAATTGTTCCTGCACGTGTTCTTATACTCGGAATTTTTTAAAGAGCGTTTTATATATTTGTTTACATCGATATCATTCTCGCCAATCTCTTTATGATTAAATCAAACAGCGAAAATTATTATTAGTATAAATTGCTAAATATAAAAAGTATAATCTTTCCCTGTTAAATAAGCCGTTTAATTATCTCAAAATATTCAATATTCCCAATACTTAAAAATTTATTACATATTTCACCATATAAAAAATTATTTATATTACGAATATATTATATAATTATCTTTTTAATTCTAATTAATCAAATTTACTTATAACATTTAGTCTAACCGCTATTGCTGGCACTAAAATTTATTTTTATTTAATTATTTTTATATAAATTACTAAACTTAATTATTAAACTTAATGTTTTAATATTATTGTTTAATTTGATTTCTCGTTTGCTTAAATAAACATGATATTTGATAGGAAATAATAAAAGGGAAGATAACAGAAATGACATATTGATTTTTTATTGGAATTAAAATTAAAATTATTTTTAAAATTATGTACATATATAACTTAGGAATGTAACCATTGATGTTTAAAATAACATTTTTAAAAGAGGGGTTGCTATTACAAAGAACTACGTCATTACTGAAAATATTATTCTCTGCAGATAATTTTTTTTATGCAAGTTTATTGTTCTCTCATTTATTTACATACAAGTTATAAACACACACATTATTTCCATTAATGTGTGTTTTTTTCTTATTAATATATGTATATATATTTTAAATATTTATTAAATATATGTTTTAGATAATCATAATGCTGTGCACGAGTATCATCTTCTTAATTTGCGGGGCTACTCATGGAATCATATATCGTAAATCATATTTCTTTTCCCAAGAATTCGCACCAGCGCAAGTGAGTACGAATATAAACTAGATGATAAACGCACACGTATTGCGACACAATAAATTGGCAGTGAGGGTCAATATATTTTTTTTTCGCGTAGGGCGCGATAAAATGTATATATACAATGAGTGCAAAAAGTATTCGTATAGAGAAAATATTTTTTAAAAAGACTTTATTTTTAAAAAGTAAATATTATCTAGCGAGAAATAAGTCATCGAATTGATGTCGAATCGATATAAATACTAATAATAATGATGATTTCAACATCAATTTGACATCGTTTCAATATTTAATTGATGATCATTTCTTATTGGATAATTAACAATTTATTCATAAAAAATAAAATAGACTGTATGTTTCTTAAAATTATATATACGAAAAAGATACGTATTAATTATACAAAATATATCATCTGAAAAAAAGCGAAAATTGAAAATTGTATTGTTTGAATGCTCAAAAAGTATTCGTACAAACGAGAAGTTTAGCTTCTAATCAGAAATACATGCGAAGCTCGTTTGTTTATGTTAGAACAGAAGGTATTCATTGTATTTATAAAGTTGTTAATTAATGTTTATTTTTTACAAATAAGATTTTTTACAAATAAGATTTTATAAATAAGATTTTTATAACAAATTTTCTTGTACAAATACTTTTTGTTTTCACTGTATATGTACATATATTAATCTTGTTCTCTCTTTCAATTCTATTTGCGCTACCTTAATACCGAAAAATCCCTGGGATTTTCAATCGCTTATAATCCTGAAACGAATAATGCCGTGACATTTTTATCATGGAAAAATCAATATCAAATTCTCTTAGTACGTTGTAGACATTTAGCTTCTTATCGTACAAGTAGTTTGTATAAGAATATATTACGAGAGCTTAATAATCTTTAATGACGTTTCAAAGTAATTTGACAAAATTGTTAAATGCAAAAGAATCTTAAGAATCTTTGGGAAAACAACGAGTAGGAACATGGCCAGGTAAATTCCTCTCTCGCAATATACGTTTTCATTACGCTTGCTTGTTGGAGAGTCTAGGAGCCTAGGCATTCTCTTGCTTCCACTTCCGGTTCAACAGGCATTAAGATGAGTATCGTTGACATCGTTTCCGCCTGGAGACGTTGCCCTCGGCTCACAAGGTAGAAACTTAACGAACAAGACAAAACCGAGGATTTTAGCAGGAAAACGCGGGAGGGGAGGAAAAAAAGAAAAGCGCTGGCTCCCTTTCTGATGTATCTCTCGAAGGAAAGTTCTGCTCGTTACGGGAACGTTCGCGAAGCGAAGTCATGATTTATTCGCTCAAATATATATGTCACGCTCTTCTATCGGGAAGTTCGTAAAACTTCAAAGAGCTTTCATTATTTATCGAAACTTGTAATTTGTGGAGAAAGAAAGAAAGTTGGTTGATTGATGAATACGCGTAGACATATATTCACAAAACTCTAAAAGGATGGATTAATTCGTAAAAGCGAAAAATATCCATTGTTAAATACAATTAATATCGATATCCTCCCCGACTACTCAGGCATATTAATTAGCGCAGGATGAATGTATCGAGTTTAGTCCTTTGACGAGAGTAACTGTACGCATAGCTCCTGCTGTGAATTATAACCATAGTGTTCCTTGTAGCTACTTTTTACGCTTTTTACGCTTCGTTATTAAATTACAGGTACTATTTTATCTCTCTCATATCATCTATATTTTACAATATTGTAATATCTTTGGTTATATCGCGTTATTTCTTACTAATATGTTTATTCTTCTACGTGCAGCGCGATGCTTGTAACAATTTGCGTATAAAGAATAATTAATTTAGTGTCGCAAGTTTGTTCGCGACACTTGATTTTAACCCTTTCGCCGTACATAGGTTCCACTAAAGTGCACTTACACCATACTGAAGTTTCCACTCGCGCTTGTGTATAAACTTATTTACGACTGTGTCCCGAATATAAGAGGATGCAACATTTGCTCTCTAGCTTTCAAAACGTGCTTTATTTCTCCTATAAAATATTTGAAATTATACTAATTATTGCTGCCAACAGCAAAAATCAATTTTTTTTAACTGTTCAAATTTAACTTATGTAAAAACAAGGTATATAAGTTCATATTTAGGATATAAATCATTTTTCGTGAGGTTATAATTTATGTCTCGATAAATTTAAATTTAGATATTGACAATTTAAATATTCATGTAAAGTAGATATACTTTACGACTGCAGAAGTGACGTGCAGTATTTGAAGCAATAATAAAGTGATATAAGTCATATTTATAAATAAGACTAATTTGAAAATACAAGAATTATAATTTCTCGAAATTATAATTTAAGCAGATATCAAAACTGTATTATGCCTGTGAATAACGTTGCGCCTCGTATAACCCTTTGTAGTCTTAAGCCGGGATATTTAGGATGTACTTGCCAAAATATCTTGAATATCCCAGATTACAACCGCAAAGAGTTAATACCGGCTTCTATTACAAACAGTAGTGCAGGGCTTTCAACCAAGTCACGTCAGTATTCCGCATAAAATACAAACTAGAGTTATTTTTTCGACTAAAAAATTCCTTGATGTCATAATATTAAAATATATATTTGTATAATATTTTCACGCGAGATATCTTTTCTGGAGAAAAAAAGCCCGCTTGTGTTTGGGAAACACGTTGTCCGGACGCGAGCTAAATTCTCTAAATGAAGAAGATCTGATTTATACCACTTTATCTCTCGTTCGTGCGTCCCGGACGACGAGAGAATTAAACTCGACATACGCTCGTCGTCGTGGTCCAACAGAAAGTCGTAGATCGGGGCGTCTGACGGCGATAGCAGGGGGCCGTCGACGATGCGCGGAAACGATGGAAATGGGTGCAACGGTGTTAGCCTCGTTAGCGTCACCGGCTGCGCGAATCTACAGCGAACTTTCCACGAGAATAATCTCGTTTCTGCTTTCCCAGTGGCGTGCAACTTTCGTCTTCGTGGGCGTTCATTCGCGCGTCAAAAGCGCGCGCCTCCGCGCGCGATTACAAGATACAATAAGTATTGGTCAATTAGTGGTATACATCAGCCACGTGCCCCACGGGGATTAAGAGACAGACGGGCGGTGAATGAGTGAAGTGTGAATTGAAAAGGAGTGGACGAAGAGTGAGAAAACGAAGCGATGGCGCGAGTTAAAAGTTTCGGAATATCGAGTAATTTGTATTCATATTACGGCACGTTGGAAAGGGCGGATATGTAAGAGTGAATTTTCGTCGGCCAACAACTTCGGAAGCGCGCCCGTGCCTCGCGTTTACGAGTCTTGGTACTTAAAAGCTCATTTCGCTGATTTGTAACGTCCGCGGCACGTTTGCGAAATTCGCGTGCTTAGCTTCACTGATATCAGTCGACTTGGGAGGAAAAGAGAAAGAACGACGAATACTATTCTTCTTCTCTTTCGGCAGTCTCTCTTGTGCTCATGAAAGGTCTTGAATATTATGAAACACCGCCACAAACGAGCGAAGCTTCGTATTTCGTTCTTGACGCGGGCGATTAATATCGTCGTTACTGTAACGCTTTGCGTGGGAGCGAAGTGCCACCCTCGTAATTAGATAATATTGAAAAAGTACTAAAACCGCAGATTACTTAGCGCTTAAAACGTGACATTATTATTAATAAGGAAACCGTCTCTGCTTTTAATTTATCAGTTTAAACGAATGTTTGTAAATATATAAAATGAAGAGGAATAATATAATTTTCTTTTTATTCGCGTTTAATCAATTTTTAAACGTTTTATAAAAGAATTAAACATATTATTTTCATGAACATTTTTCCATATGGATATTACAATGAGAAAATTTATAATAGTTATATGTTCTGTTATTGTCGTAAAAAACTGGAATTTATGTTTTCAAAATTAACAACAGAAATTTGTTCTATAATTGTATAACTTATAAAATAATTATGAAAGTAGAGAATCTCACACCGCGCACATGTTGTCAAGTACCACCTTAATTTTCATAATATTCAAGAATTTAATGAAACGAAGCCTCGAAAATTATGAAAAGCTAGCGCGTTTAAGGCTCGTGCTTTGTTTTCGCGATCGTCGATTAATATTACGAAGGAACAGTAGCGCGGTGTAATTGAAAGATATTACGAAATTCATGCACAATAATATGAGCAGCGACAAAGATAATAGGAATCGCGAACTGAGCACGGTCAATTACATGACGAGGAGCATTAAAATTGGTATGTCGCGTCGAAAACACTCGCGTTTCGCAATTACGTGTCGTTACCATCGTGATAACTGCTAAAGACTCGAATCAACCGTATAATGTTGTTTATGTATTCTGTTCAACGGATGTAGTATGACATAAATATAGAAATTATGGAAAATCATGGAAATCGAATAGCGAATTATGAAAGTGTTGGATACTACGGGAAATTGTCCACGTAAATCGCTGGATGGACAATGGATGGGCAATGAATCGGACAGATACCGTTGCGATCACAATGAAAGGCAGATGCTAGGCAAGCAATTCTCTCGGGGTCAAATATCGATAACTACGGCTAGATGAGAGTGCAGATCACGAGAATTCGATAGACAAGCGGCCACAGAATCGAAGTAGCTACAAAATTTTTTAGCGGCACTCAGTGCTGACCGTAAAACTTGTACGCTTAACCGTCACCAGTAAATTCCCGGGCATTTCGGATTTTCGGATTAGCCGTGAGACGGGTTTGTGGCATATATATCCGTTGTCCTTTCCGACCACTACGCGTTCAATGCTGAAAACAATCCGTTAAAAAAAGAAACGCGTATATTCGCACGCACCTACATGGCCGTAAACGCGCATGTGAACGACGCGTGAACGGAGGACGCGAATTTTTTAACGTCGGAAACGACGGATATCCGCAGGTGGCATCGAATGTTTCGCAGCTCGTTTCGAAGTGGGCGGAGAGATTGCAGGTAGAAAGAACAATAGGAAACACGCTGCGCGTAGTACACGTATGTGCTGTAACCCGGGATTATTGTAACTTCGCCATTTTCCAGCAGGACAAGAGTTTATTAATATCGCAGCAGGAACGCGCAGCGCTTCTATTCGGGACACTGCGCGGATGGATTAATACTTCGCTTACCTCTCGTTTACGAGATTACCCAAACTACTCGTCCGCCTGGGATTTAATGCAGGTACGTACCTTTCGTCTGCCAACGCTCTTCTCCTGACAAATCCACCCCGAATCACTTTTGCGACGCGAACTTTGCGAATTCCGGAATCGGTTGGACCGCCTGTGACGGCGCCGTGAAAACATTTATCGACAAATTAATCCGTAGTAAATATCAGGCCGTTACGGACTCTCGGATAGTAGTCAACAAGCTTCCTGGCAGTTTGCCGTTGTGAATCTGGTCTGCAGCCTCGGTATCGACCTACCGGATAACGGTGTTTTTCAATTTACGCTAATTGCACGCTTCGTAAACTCTGTTTACCGGTGACTTTCGGTTTCACGGCGTGCATCTTGTCGGTATGGATCTTCTCCCGCGTTAATTCCGGAATCTCATGCAATTTCTCAACTAATTTGAGGAATTACGGAATTTATTTGACTGCACTGTCGATTTTATTTCTTTTTTTTTCGGATATGATTTTTTTGTATAGTACATGATATTTTTATAACTTTTTCCAGCATATATTTCATTACATTGGTTTTAAAATTGTGATAACAAAAGAGATTTTCTCTCAATATTTTAAATTTAAAACCTTAATTTACATGAAAATTCAATAGTGGTTATAATATTTTTTAAGTTTTGATTTAATAGAAAATCTTTTTTTATACTTATGAAATTGACATTTTAGATTATTAGTATATTACAATTTATGCAATAGGTTCTTATTAAATACAAAAAAGAATATAGAATAAAGAATATAGAATAAAAAAGCATAAAGAACTTTATGCTAGCTTTGAATGTATAAAGACATTTCTCTTTTTTTTTTATCTTTATTCATTTTATCTTGAAAATGTTAGTTAGACGATACTCGATTCTATTTTTGCTTTATCAGAAATTCCAAGCGCTCTAACGAGTAACTACATAGTATGATATAGTTATAATTTGTAAATAAAAATTTTTAAATATTTTTATAAAATATTTTTATATTAATAAAAAGTTTGATTCCTTAGGAGAAGTTGAAAATAAAATGCAGTTTATTTAATTTTACTTTGACTGAATTATTCTGACTTTGTGTCAGTCAAAAACGTTAAAAATAAATGATTTCCGAATGCATTTTTCGAATATACTGTCAATGCTATAAATGCTGCTTTATAATACCATTTAAATAATTATAATAGATGATTGACATTATCTGTCTTCAATACTAAATGCTTTTTCCAATACTCGCGAGAGAAAATTCAATGTTCGCGGTTGCGTCCCTTTTATTTCGAGTATCTTGATTCGTAATTAATTTGTCTCTTATACATATATATAGTGTAATGTGCGAGTTGTAATGAAATCGTTTGTCGCGTATCGACAGACACGCCTGCAGTGTTGCGGAATTAACGATGCGAGTGACTGGACCAGATATCTTGGTTTGCGCGAGCTTCCTCAGTCCTGCTATTCCACGAGGTTCGTACAACATCCTAGAAACACCTCTGAGTACTCGAGACGGCCGGCGGTAACGCAAGTTTCAGATTTAGTACCGAGAGTTGCCTCGAGGACTCGTCTGAGATGAGAATCCAACAAGCCCGCTAAGCGGCGTCCCGGTTTCTCTTTAAAGAAACTCTCCCGGTGCCACTTAATCGATCCTTACTCGGCTTTTCGGGTACGAGGGCGCTACATTGCTCTTGGGTGGATCGCGTTGCTCGCCAAAATGCTAGAGCGCGACTTGTAGACGGTCCGATTTATCTCACCAGTCTGATGAGCAAGTTTCTTTAAAGCTTTGTAAACTGGAGAGATATTGTTCACGAAGATTTATGTACCGAAGCATCTCGGATCATCTGCAAGCTTGACGAAATAAGAGAGCCCGAGCGATACTAAGAGCAAAAAATAATTCTCGTTAAAAGATAAAATCTATCTTACGATTGATTTTCTTTCCGCTGTACTTGAAATCAGAGTCGACGATGTATTAAACGAATGATCAAACTTTTAAACCGCACGATGGAGTTCGCGCTCTTCAGAAATTGACGTCTGCCGATACCTTTTATCACGTAGAATCTTCTGCGCCTTCAATATTCGACGTCGTTTCAAGTTCGATAAGCCTTATATCTAGGGCGTGATGAGATTATATATCTATTTAAAAGTAACAGTAGAGAGAAATGTATACGTATACTTGTCTGTTGTAATTGAAAAGTGACACGCTACGAGTGTGTTGAATTTCCGCAGCTGTCACGAGGACGTAGTATATTTCGTTGTAGAAAACTGGTAGGGGAAAGTTCGTGTCGTCCATATCGTAGCGTGTAACAGACGTCTGTTACCACTTTTCGCATATTTTCCAAAACGCTCGACGTTCCGTATCAACGGATGACATAAAGGGAAAAAAGACTTTATCAGTACGACAGCCCGTATCATGGTACGATTACGCGTACCTTACACCGGACATATATCTGGAGTCATTTATCGCGATCATTATTCTCATCCGGAAGGGAGGAACGGCCTATTGTGATAATGACGTCGAAGGCCTTTCATGGAGACCAACCGGTAATGCACACGTACACGTGTCCCTTCGTCGAATGTGATGTTGTATGCTTAACAAACCACGTTTGGTCCTACGCTTGACAAACCGCGTGTACGGCCATAAATTGGTTTAAATATTGATTCTCATTTTAATGCGAAGCGAATTGCGCTGTGCAAATTATATCTGATTACATCATGTCGGATTTGTCGCCCGCAAGATACGCAGTGCGGTATTTACCGCGTTAATAATCGATACGATCGATCGATCGAATCTTGACTGTTTTGGTTATATATATTCTTTTGATCACTGATTTCATTCTTCATTCAATATATCGAAAACGAGTCGTCGTCATTACTGATTTTATTCTTCATTCAGTATATCGGAGACGAATCGTCATGAATCGATGAATAAATTAATTACGAGTGTTACTTTAAATTTCTTGGAGTAAAATTTTACTCCAAGAGAATGAAAATGCAGCCACCTTTGAAAAAGAGACCTGTATTTTCACTCTCTTGGAGTAAGATTTTATTTCAAGGAATTTAGAGTTTACGATACATTACGAAGAGTGTCACCGACTGCTGGTGCGGTTTTTGCGGTCTCATGAAATTTACGAGTTTGCTGTCGACATTAAAAAAAGATACCTTCTACCTGAATTACGAGCGGAATACAATTGCATGCTTATCGTCTTCGAGCAGCATGGACAATCTGGCAAGGAACATTGATTTTTATACACTTACATTCTATCAATGGTTTTTACAACGCTCACTGTATGAGCCGCAATCGTGGTAAAAACATTACGGTGAATAATAATATGGAGTCGAAACTAAGCCCATACCAGTGAGACCACACGTCCTGTGCTATACTTTTGTCATATATATTTTTCATGAAAATGGAAAATCCACTATTCTCTCATGCTGTTCTACGTTTCTTTATATACATACATTTTTCATTCAAAGCAATATACGTCCGTTTTGCATTTTTCGCGGTCTATTTTATATAGTATTTATAAAGAAATATTGGCGGGAAAGAAGAAACAAAAAAAGAAGAATGCATTTGATAAATACATTTTTGATAAGTGAAACTGTTTAATTTACCAAATGTAGCAGATTAATAACATTTTCGTGCTTAATGAAAAAATTGTAATTTAAGAAAAATTGAAGGAATTTATAATTCTTAGTAATTATATTACAAAATTAAATTAAATAATAGTTTTGTAATTTAAAAAATGGAAAATTTTCTTGTTTTATTTAAGTGATTTATTCATTGACAACAGTGTTGTTGTAATTAGTAGAAACTATTAATTATTTCATCTGCAGAATCGTTCAAGCTCTCGCAATATGATGTAGAAAGAAGGAATATTTTTTTTGTTACATTAATTGACTTTTTACTTAACATAGAAGTTTTTTTTTAGAACTTTCTACATATTATCGCAAAGCTGTATAGCATATGTGATAATCCATTTTCAAAAAAAGTTTTTCCATTGTAATCGGCGAACCGTATTTTTTCAGTAACAACTTTTAGTACAGGAACAAGTTTTGTTTTCCTATTCTTTTTTAACGTTATGTTTTTTTTTACAGATAAAGTTTCCTCGCAGAAATATACTTTGATGTGATTGTTAATCTAATTTTTATTTTAACACACATTCGAATTTATTTCTGTAATGTTTAAAATATATCTGTTTAAAATAACATTTTTTTCCACTTAAAGCTCTTAGATTTTTTAGACGATAAGGTTAGGCGATAACGTTTGTACATCAACAATTTTTAGATAAATTATCGAAAAACTAAAAAATTTACTTAAAATAATTTTAATTATGATATTAATGTATTTTTAAATGCGTAGAAATTTGCACAAGAAGCTCAATTCACACGCTAGTTTATTCGAATACGTATGTCCATTGTCGTCAAATCTGAGTCCGTTCACTTAGTCTCGGTTAAAACTGATTTCTTGTTCAGGCAGCTACCTATCGATCACAGTAAAGTAAACGTCGGTGTGTCTATCTAACGGACGGGAGATAGCAGCTATTAACGTATAGGTATTATATCTCTTGTCGCGAAGATTAAGTTGCGTCCAAACGTAATTGCATTGTATACGGCGGCCGGAAGTATCGTTTTAACGCCAACGCATCTTTTTCCTATTAATAATTCCCACGGATACTTATGAGTTCCAACGAGGCCGTGAGCAAGGAAATTTATTTTTATCTGTCGTACACAAAGAGTGTGCACACGTATCCGCGCATATGCGCATATGCGATGTCCGGCGCGGACAAACGAGGGTGCAAACAGGCCGGCGGAAGAGATCGATGCTGCACTCTCGCCGGCAAAACGTCACGCAACGTCGCTTATGCATATGACCCACGTTGGCAGAGAGAAAGAATGGCGAGAGAGAAAGAGAAAGGTAGTAAAAAAAATATAAAAAAACAAAAAGGAAAAAGAATGATCACCGCCAAGTCCGAAGCACGTTTTTCCAGAGACGCGGTTATGTACCCTGTCGCAACGCAACGTCGATATTTTTATACATATCAGTGATGCAACTGTCATACGCTATGCGTTGCGATTCTTTTCACGAGAGCAATGAGTAAGCGTATCAGGTCAGGTGGCATCTCGTCGATGTTGGAATTGATTCGAAAGTTAAGCCCCTCTTTCGTAGGCGGAAGAGCATTGGAAAACGCCGCTGTTGCGAGCGAATTTATCACAGGATGTTCTCGCGTGACTCGCGTCCTTCTGAAAATATCTAGTCCGTGTATCTCCTCCCGTTTGTTTCCTCTCGCGCTGTTTGTGTGCAATCGTACACGCGGTCCTTTGTATTTTTTTTTCATTGGCGCCCATGCACATCCGTCGCGAGGGAAATCCAGGCGGTTCGCCGTGGCTTTTTTTTTTCCATCGCCGATACGTGACTGCAATGTTGATATGATATTTATGCGATATACGTTATGTCACATTACATTACGGTGTTTCCATTCGCGCGTAAAATGATTTAACTTTGATATATGAATGATGGTTTCAATCGATATGTACGACTGTTATAATTGTTAGTCGTACTCGCGTGTCGCTTGACAAATATTTCAATAAATTTTCGTTTCGTTCGTATCGATGTATCAAAAGAGCACGAATTTATACAGCAGTATAAATATTTCACTTTTTAGGAGCAAGAACGTTTTATCTCCACAGTTGCGTTGTACATTTTTGTACATCCGATCAAATGAGACCAATGGAAAATGAAAGTGTTAATAACTTCGCTCTTGAAGCTTTTAACAATAATGCGTATGTAAAGAAACTAGAAAAATGATTCATTGCGCATAATGGCGAAGGTCCCGATCTCGACCAATCAGAAATTGAGTTTATTTGCGAAGCGAACGAGTCATGTGAATTTCTGCAAATGAGCTCAAAATTTGATTGACTGATCTCCCACCACCTTCAATCTATCGGAAGAGAGAGCTTCTGAAGAAGAGAGTAGAAAACTGCTCTTCCTCTGATTGGATGCGGTCATCAAAACTCCATAAGCATGGAAGAGATGGAGAGAAGAAAAAACTGGTCACGTGACTGGTCCCGTCTTGATTGGACTTTGTCTTGATGGTCTTTCACGTGATCGATTTGCCACTCTCTCTCTCTCTCTCTGAGATTCTTTAATCGGAATGGGTCATCTTCTTTTTACACCATAGATAATAAGAATTTAGAAAACCTGTGAATTCCGCTAATACTTGTATATCCGGGCAAAGAACTTTACGTTTATATTGACAAGCGAGGTCAATGCGACCATTGCATGTATTCCGCGTTGCAGTGTATTCGCAAAGCTGCGAGAGAATCACGGATTTCCTACTCAGGGCATTTTATTCTTGCCGACGGGTGACCCGATGCAAGGATAGAGATGAGCACAGCAGCCGGAACTGCCATAACGTGCAGCGCGTTGATACTTTTCCCAAGATGAACTTTTCGCTACTCTCTCTGCCGTGAAATACACGAGCTCACGAGGTCGCGGCTACGGGTTGACGTCGCGGTGTTATATTAAAACTTTCTGTCCAATAGATAATCTTATTAGGACTTACTTTTAATTTTCGTTCAAAGAAATCATCGCGTCCTTTGTCTCGAAGTTTTTATTTAATATTGGTACACGCTCATCTATCGTGAAGTTCTCTCACTCGCACTGAACTCATTGACTTCCTTGAATTTTAAAATCTTAGTGTGTTTTCGAATAATAACATTCTTCCAAAGTGTGATGATAAATTTTTTAGGGCTAATGACCTCGGAATTTCAGTTGCACTTTGCGTTTGCATAACGCGTTAATGTGTACGATTTATAATTTTTGTACAGTAGATAAAACACGCGATCTCTTCCGCTAATGTACGCGAAAAATTGTAGATTATTCGTAATGTCGTTGTTGCAATGCTAAAATATATTAAAACAACACCAAAAACGTTGCTTAAATATTCGTATACGATTACAGCGGAATAAATTTACGCGATGCGAAAACCATCAGATGCAAAACCATCCAGATCATTTGCAAATTTATCTCATGTTGAGTAATAATTTCATTCATACGATACAGTGAAATCAATCTGTAGATTGTGATACTTAAAAAGTTTAACTATGAGTGACGAATTAATTTGTAAATATCTTGTAAAGTTATGATTGAGTGAATTCAATTTATTGGAATAAATTTTCACAAAGCTGCAATATGGAAAGGTTATAAAATGGTCGTGTAAAAATCAATTATAAGTATATTAGGGTCACTTGGAATAATTGTGACAATATTTAATTTTACATATTAAAATTCAAAAAGACTAAATTTTAGATTGTTCCATATTCAAAGGTGATTTGACTTTAAGTTGGCACAAGTTCTCCTGAATATAAAAATTTTATAATAATTACCAAATGTGTTAAAAAAATACTTTCAAATGATAGTTATTAGAACACGTGATAGTAGTTACAACATGATAAGCGGAAATAAAGTAGTTTTCCTGAAAAATTTTTCCAAGTAAGGATAGAATCCAAATTTATTACAAAATTTACCACCAAAATTAATTTCCTAGATTCTGTAACATCTTATATAACATTCTCTTTCGTGGTCGCTCGTGAGAAGCGAGGCAGCTTCGTAAATCCTGAAACGCGGCGAAAAGTCGCCGCAACGATGTCGCTGCGTTGCGTGCTGATACTCTTTCCGAAGTTTTCGCCTTGGCAAAATAGCTAGGGATGAAGCAACGCCTGCCTCTCTCTCTTCCTCTCTCTCTCTCTCTTTCTCTAGTAGTACCGGTCCGGAAGTACAACCACGTCTCTTGAGCGCGTGTACACGAACGGTTTCGTCGCCATCCCTTTCCTTTTGGCTCTCTCGTCCTCTCTTCTCCCTGTCTCCTTACACATCCTCAGCCCCGTAATTCCCCTTTAAGCTGCTGTGGGAGGTCCGCTCGCGTGTCACACGTAGCGCGAGGATGAATATACAAAGAGGCGCCTTAAGGAGACGCCGCCCGTACTGATGTTCTCGATATTCACATGCACGTTCACGTACAAACGCCATCGTTGGTACATGTGGACCGTTGGCACATACTTAACTGAGTGTATGTGCGAAAGCTTAGAGTTGCGGGTATGTGTATGTGTGTGCGGGTTTTCCTCGGCAGGCTTACAGAAGACTACCTACTACACCGACCGCTGACGTCGCGAACAATGGGGCGATTAACGCGACGGGAATGTGGAAAAGCAGCGACGTCTTGCACGCCGATAATGGAAACGCCTAGCGGCTTGAAAGACGTGAAACGGGACGTGCTGCACCTGGACGGACGCGTTCAGCGGTTCAATGAGATTTTTGCCAGGTCGAGCAACGTTCTTTTTAGTGCTAATTCGTTCTTATCATAACTTTGCGTTAATGATATGTGATAGAAAGAATAAAAGGTGTAAAATTTAAATTTTAAATGCTGAAGTGAAAATAATGAGACCTAATTCTTTAATAATTAAGTAAATTTCACATTTTATTAAATAGCAAAATGTTTAGCTTTTTGAGTTAATTATTGCAGTTTATTGATTTAAAATAAAAATAAAAATGTTTTTATTTATATTTTTTTTATTTTTACATTATGTATATAATTTAGCTATATTTATAAAACTATTTAGCCGAACATGTTTTGCATCAAAGGGATCATATTAGAAATTATTTAATGCTAATAACCGAGGAAAGTACCTAATTATTATTATTCTCAAAAGAGAAGGCAAATTATTGGGTAAATTATTGTGCCGAAAAATTCTATTTTGCGAGGTCGACCCGATCGCATTTTTCTGAGAGCGTAACAGTGGATTTTCCAAGCTGATGTAACTGTGGCATTATTGTCTGGGAAGATATTTCAACATTACGATTGCCCTTTAACCCCGACAGTATATATTTTCCGATTTTTGATACGTATCGCCTCAATAGCTTTTATCGCAGGATATCTTTGTGCGCACGAGTGTGTATTTTGCTTTTCTTTTATACTTTCGCCTCCGTTAAACACCTTTTGTATCTTCCTGAAGGAAAGTATTCCTCTTCTAATCTTAAGAGGAGATCACGAGACGTATATAGAGAAACTTTCGTTGTCCTTTTCTAATTGAACTTACGCGATTCAGAGAAACATTTAGAAAAATCCTGATAGAAATTTCATGCATTTTTTAAACAGTTATTGGATAGTTCATTAACTTCTGTCTAGTAATTATAAGTAAAACTTTGGGATTTGGAATCCCAATGAATATAAAGCTTTGCTTGCAGTTCTGTGCTCAAAAGATATCCTGCGAAATCTAATTTCATTTACTAAATAAAAACAGGACAAAAATAGACGACGTATGTTAATTAATTATAATCTATTAATTGGAATAATTTATCAATACTAGACAATAACTGAGTGTCTACGGAAACACATTACACATATTTTTACCAGGAAAACTTTTAGCCACTGAATAAGACTATCAAGTTCTTATCTATTTTTTGTCTCTATTTCGCGATTATTACAAATAATGAGAATACAATAATATTAGATAGTAACTTAGAATGAGTATTTAGGAAAATTACATACATTTCTATCAGGAAAATTCAAAAACGTTCATATTATTTCTTGCATGACTGTTTTGTGACGCGTAATTTTAGCATCTAATTTTTGAATATTGTCAAATAGGATTGCATTACTTTCAGAGAAAAGACAAAACTCTATTTAACAGCGTAAAAACTGTAAATTGTTGTCTAAATCAGTAATATTCATAAATTTCTTATAGCAATTTTATACTTGTTAATTATTTTACACAATCGAATCATTTAAAATCATCTTTTAATATTATACAAAATTACATTCATTAATGATTCATTCAAAGGATACGCAAATCTCTCTTGTCGACAACGCGCGCGTCGAAAAAAAGAATCTAAATCGCGATGTACCTAAAAGTTTTCTATAGCTCCATTATTTTACTTGTCATTAGCGCACGTTCTCAACTCATTAACGAACATTAAATGAACATTAACAATGTGAAATAAGCTGTGAAGTAAAATAGACAGTCGGTTCTTTCAAGAAATTCTGCCTTAATGCACCATAAACGAGAAAAGGTCGAGGTCCTGGACAACGAGTTTTGCCCACACTTCCAGCCACATTTTCTTGAGAATTCCTCATCATTTCGAATTTCGCGAATAAATCTTCGCCCGCCCTCGAGAGTGTACAGCGGCTATCGTGGCCGGAAACACTTGGAAGCGGTCGTGGGAGAGGACGAGAGCAGCTTTTCCGCCAGAAAATTGAATTTCTTAGATAAGGTTCTTCATCCTCGCTTTATAGTACAACCAGGATATCAAACGCGAGTCGCCGCATTTTCTCTCGATCTCTCCCCAACCTGATAATTACGAGGAGCCATCGTAATTTAAATTTGTTTCTTTTTTTCGCAGGAAAATAAATTATCGCGCGATAACGCGTTGCACGAAAAGCAAGGATAGGGTACGTTATAGGATGATGCAACATTATCACCGTTGATAATTGGAGGATACACGACACATGAGAGAACGACGTTTATTAATCGATGCTACAATGTCGTCATCCTTTAAGCGTTAAAGCCTTGCATCTTATTAATGTGGCACCGTGAGAGAATTAACAATAGACACCTTCGTTGATTCTCTTCGTAATCCTGTTGCCTCTATCTTTTTGTAGGTGAGGAAACGGGATAAAGCTCTGGGAACTTCTCATCAAATTATATACAGATGAGGAGGCCATATGATTGTAAAATCAGAAAACAAAGTTAAGATAATTTGAATAGGCCAAAATATAATAATAACTCGAATTACACTAATTAATACTAGATGTTTACGATATTATTTATTTGTATTGCTATGTATATTATTTATGTGTATTGTTATATTCTATCGCGTTCCATTTGAGATCTCCATGTTGAATACGTCTTTCATGCTTTAGTCTCAACGAAGATGGTAAAAGAAGCGTGTGGAAAACAGGCTGTCTCGACGCGATAGCGTTGGATTTAGCTTGGATCATCGCGTATATGGTGGGACTGTGCTTCATGTCGATCCCGTCACATATTCTGGCTATTGTATCGGTGGGGATACTTTTTTGGATCTCGAAATGAACATCGATCTTCAACGGCTGACATTCTTTCACGATACACCGTAATACCGTGGTGATTTTATGTGTTCGCGTTATATCTCTCAGTTCAATTGATGATTCGGTTCAATTGGTGAGTGACAACTTACCTTAAATAAAACTTTTTCGTTAAACATATTTGATTGTATATGCTAACTTGCATCATTTTATTCTGTGAAAAATGTCTAATTGTTAAAAGCTTTTTACTGCAATAATTTTAAGGTTATTTCAAAATGTAAATTTGAAATAAACCTTTTACTTTGTTATATAAGTGCATTAATTTAAATACATTATTATTAAATGATTTTATTTAGTTCGCTTTTGTTTGCTTTGTGTGACAATTATGAATAATTAATTATATATTTAATGCTCTAATATTACAAAATTTAACAGAAAATATATTTTGCACGTAATGCTATTATTACATATGTATAAAGAAATAAATGCGAAATTTCCGATTATGAATGTTCACATAAATATTATAAAGGCGTAAATTGATTCGGCATTTATGCTTTTTAAGGGTGTTTATTATTGTCTCTCGTTATAAAGTAGCGACCAGTAATTTGTATTCCAAGCAAAAAGTTTCCCTAACTGTGCATGGCTTTGTAAGGGAGGAAGAAAATGAATGGGAGTGACGGTAGGAAGAGAATAGAAGTTCTTATTGCTTCCGCTTTGCAAATCCAGTGGCCATCAAAGGGAAGGGAGGGGGGGGGGTGAATCCCTTAGGGAAAACGGGATGTTTCGTCGCGATAACAATGGTCAGACCACTTTGAACAGAACTATTCTCAATCGCGCCATACGTTATCGGATTGCCCTTTGTGATGATTCTGACCTATGCTTCTGTTATCACCTTTTAATAAAGATTCTCGCTTTAAAATCAAAACAAAAATCAGACATATATGTAGAAAGTTGCAAAATTGATGCTAGATTTGTGGTTATCGAATTAATTTTGCATTTGCATTATTTTAGATGAAATCAGTAGAGTTTCCCTCTGTAAAAGAGCATGTAAAATGAATTAATTCACGAAATAATTCACTTACACCATCGCATATACTCTTGCATTGTTATGTTAATTCCCCAAGAATTTACATACACAATATGCCGTATGATTTACGATACTGAAAAGTTACCGTATAATTGGAGAAAGATTAATATTGAAATTCCCGAAATATGTTAATCTTCATTTTAATTATATTAATTCTCACATAAACAGGGCCCAGAGTTTTCCTCCGAAAATCAGATTGCAAATTAACAAATTAAAATATTTATTATTTATCATTTATCATTTATCACTTCTTTCCGTTTGACTAACTCGAAATAAATAATTATTGTAACAAA
>Ga0157364_1001365_pt1 | contig 20577 bp, 20 predicted proteins | sample AttsexASBM2_FD_111476 | JGI IMG/M metagenome (GOLD analysis project Ga0157364, IMG submission 111476) | Fungus gardens microbial communities from leaf cutter ant in Ribeirão Preto, State of São Paulo, Brazil - Atta sexdens ASBM2 | ecosystem: Host-associated > Fungi > Mycelium > Unclassified ...
AGTCGGTTTTAACAGTTCATAATACACTACGCCGAGCTGGTCCCACCAAATACAGAGCATGACTTTGGAGCCGTGAATATTTTGGCCGGTTTGGCCGTCGACGTGGAAGCATGGCCGGGAACTGCCCATGATTTTCTGCGCTTGGGATTATCGTAATGAACCCATTTTTCGTCACAATGCGATGCAGAATCCCTTCCGTCTTTGCCTTTCAAGCAGCTTCACAAGCAAACAAACGCCATTCAACATCTCTCGGCTTCAATTCGTACGGCACCCAATTTCCTTGCTTCTAAATCATTCTCATGGCTTTGAGGCGTTTTGAAATGGCTTGTTGAGTCACTCCCAATGATCGTGCCAATTCTTCTTGATTTTCACACGAGTCTTGCTCAAGTAATGCCTCCAATTCTGCATCTTCGAAGACCTTCTCTCTTCCACCGCTATGCCGGTCTTCGACGTCAAAATCACCGTTCTTGAAGCGTTGAAACCACTTACGACACGTTCTTTCACTAATACCGGCCTCACATAAGTATTTGAGAGCATTCGATGAGCCTCAGCCGCAGATTTCTTCATATTAAAGCAAAAAATTAAAACCTCCCGCAAATGACGAGAATTTGGCTCGTAAACTGACATTTTTAATCGAGAATAACTTTATGATGCAAACACAAATCGACTAATGTTTCTATGGGGTTATATTGACAGATGCCCAAGTTTATTGTATGACGTCTATGATCTATTTATTTCGACCACCACTTACCACTAAAGCCATCTATAGGAAAACGGCTGAAGCAAAATTGTACACCTAATACATATGTAATGTTATAAATTTGTTCATTTTTGATAATTGATAGAGTAATGTTTAACTCATGGCAAATAATAACTTTAAATTAAATAACGTTTTTTATAAGTTGTGTCACTTTTGAAATAAGGGGAGGAGGAAACAATATTTTTGCGATAAAACAAGTTTTAGGACGGAATTCTTTTAATCAATTATTGCATCATGCATGGTTTCGTGACTTACTGCAACTTGATCATTATAAGATGAAATTAATTTATCTTTATTAGATCACCGTCCCCCGACCGACGAAAATCAAATAACGGAAAATCAAAAAGCCGAAGCACTATAAGACGTAAAGCAAAACCGGAGAATTATGATGCCGATCTGTCAATGGATAGTCTAAATTCCGTTGTGCCTTTGCGAATCGACAAAGACGGAAAAATTAATATCGAGAATCATGCCGATAAATTACGATCTGGAAACGATATGAGTCACACAAAAAAAACGGATGAAGATAGTTCTAACATCTGGTGCGGACAGGAAATCTTGTCCAAACTGTCATCATTGAGAAGCGTATGTAACAAGCAGATAATATTATAATCTTTCATATCGCCATATTTATATTCCTTATACACAGTCAGGGGAAAATAGATATGAAAGAGACATGTTTGGAAAGAACTATTTCATATTTCAACTAATTGAATATCGCCAAAAATTTTTAAATATTTTCATTTGATAACAGTATTAAAACTACGTCGTCCATAAACATTTAGCAGTCATTACGGCGTTACTATAATAAGAGATGCAAAATTATCGTTATAAAAAAGTTTTTTAAATTAAATTTTCAAGTCTTTTTCATTTATTTGCGATTAACTTTTAGAAAAAGTATTTTTTTATCGAATGTTATATAAGAACGGAACATAAGAACATAGTTGCAAATTTTTTTGTTTATTTTGGTTTATCAGTATTCTATAATTAAATTTTTTACACATAATGTTATGAAAGAGCCGATATTGAGAGCAATGAAAAAGTCAGTTCTTTTATTGCCACTTTACCTGGTTCCTTTATTCCATATTCAGGGATGTTCTTTTCAGTATAATTATATACTTACATACTCAGTATATACTTTTTTAGTACAATTCAGTAAAAAAAATTTTAGTACGTCAATACTTTTTTGAAATATATCATGCTGATGATCACTACATTTTCATTCACTCGGTCTCAATCATCGCGCAGTGTTAATAAGGAATTTGTAAGGGGATTACAAATAACTGCTATGTCTGTTCGATAGATTATTCTGTAAGTAAGGAAAATTCAGTGCAAGTTGTGCTTTGGGTTTATATTTCATGTGATAATAAAGAAAATTTTCTTTTACAATAATTGTTTTTGATTAGAAATATTGTTTTCTATTTTTTATACATTTATTAATTTAAAAAAATAATAATATCTGTTAGTTAAAATTGATTTTATTTGTGTTAAAGTAAAAAAAATATAATTTAGTATCCAGCTCTTCCAAACAGCTTGATAGCTTTTTTAAAACCAACACATTGTTTGGAAAGAACTGAATCCTGTTTATAAAACTGGTTAACGTTAATGACTAAAAATATAATATTTTTTAAATATTATTTTTCTAAAAAACAAATAAAATTAAGAATAATAATTATATCATCTTGATCGTCTAAAGATCATAACTTTGAGAATTTTTTGTAGGAAAACAAACAATGAAAATAATGAAAATTTATTTTTAGGCTTTTATGGAACAAGTCTTTAGTTATAAAATTATAAATTTTTTATTTCTTTTTTAAAAAAATAGTGATATTTACAAAATAGTGATATTAGAGCCGCTGTATTGAATGTCGTTTTGCTGCGACTATTAAATCAGCATTGTGATCTGATTCTCAGTTGGATCTGAAACAAAAAATCAAAAATTTTTATTTTTTACATAATAAATATTAAAGAAATACGTACGGATATTTCGAAATATCAATTTTTACGGAAATGATAAACATTTGAAAAAAGTCTCATTTTTAGTTAAAAAATTTCTCAAAAAAAAATTATAAAAAAAAGTTTTTAACATATCGCAAAATCTGTACGTATTTCTTTAGATTATACAAAAGAGAAGAATCTGTGCAAATTTCAGATAAACAGTTTATCACATAAACAAATAATCGAATGAACAGTTTCTGAGACCCGCGCAACGCCAAGTTTGAAAATGTAGTTTCAAGAAAAACGCGTTTAAAGTTGCTTTGTGATATTTCGTGTGTTTAATCGAAAATATCTTCTACATTGATATTTGCCTCCTCTTCTTCTTTTTTGTTCGTTCTGAATAATTTTCTTTTTTATCTTACAAGTTTAGGTAAACTTGTAAGTAATAACTCCGAATTGCTCCGAACCGCTCGTCGACATTACAGATATGCTTCTAACTAAACTAGCTCGAAATTTAATTAAAAAATGTTAATTATTAATTTTAACTTTTTATTAGAACCTTATTTTTAAGACTATAAACTATCTTTTAAGACAAAAAAATTCTATTTTTGTAGCCTCCAAAGTGACGTAACCCCTTAAAGGAGCTACTTTCCAATGTCAATTATGTAAATATAGTTACTAACAGACGTTTCTACCTGTGACGAGGTCATTTTCAATGTAGATTATTAATAAATTTGACAAAAATAATTCGCAAATTTGCAAAACTGAGATATTATCGCAATTATGATTGATATGTGTAATACGAATGCCAGGGTCGCAGTTAAGGCCTCTCTTCTGCTGAATATCGAAACCAATAGCGCAGTTCGATACTCGTTACATGTGCTTAATGCACATCTATATACATCCTGCTATTAAATGTTCTCGGTTGTTATGTGCTGCAGCGTACATGTGATATGGAGATATCTGTTAATTTTTTAAAAATTATGATATGAAACTAGTGTGTTAGTGTTATAACTTTTGTATAGATTGATTAATTTTCTAGTAGTAGGCTAGTAAAATATTTTATGATTAATGAAAATGATGTTTAAGATTAATACCTTGACAGCATAATCCTCGCTTGTTGAGAATTTTGTTTATTTAAACCGTGGTGTTATTTTTTTATATATATCATTTTAAAATTAATCTTTTATTACATGAAAATTCACTGTCAAGAATTTTGATATTATTCCAGTTAAAATCGTGATGGGTGATATTATTCCAGTTAAAATCGTGATGGGTGATATTACTCCAGTCATATCATAAATCATATTTAAACACATGAAAGTCACATGAAAAATGGCTCATTAATATCGACATTATACAGGAAATACATGCTCTTTTACAATTAGACATAGATGTATTAATAGTTGAATCCTAACGGGGCTAGGGTACTTTTTTCGAAGGCCTGGCGGCGCCAAGGTATTTTTTTCAAAAGTCTGGTGATGTAGTATCAAGATACTTTCCATAATTATTTAAAATTTTTATAAAATAATTTTTTTTATACTTCTATAATAAGACGGTAACAAGAAAAAGAAATATTTACTAAAACCTGAATTTCGACATGACATAGTTAACCAAGAGTCCAATCCATCATATAGAGTGTCTCAGAATTGATGTCAGATTGAGTCACATTGGGAGCATGAAAGGGGAACAATAGTTAAGAGGAACAATAGTTAAGGAGAACAAAAAAGTCTTATAATATACTATTTAACAAAAAAATAAGAAACACTTTAGAACACGCTCAAAATTGCACAATATAAGAATATCGTAACTCGGTGAAAAATTGTCACAGACAAAAAAGCATTTGAAAGCTTGAAATCTCTACTTTCGAAATCGATAATTGATATTTCAATCTGACTGATTCTTTATGGAGATATACGGACACAAATAGATACCCGTCAAATCTGAAATTTTTTTACAAACTTTATGAAGACCTATGGCGTGAAGTAAATTCATACAAAAATGCGGTTTACAGTCGAAAGAGTGAATTTTTAAGCGGGGAGCAGACTTTTGCATAATGCATAACACGTAATGTATAAGAAAATGTACTAATCGAAGTCCTCCGTTTCCTTCCTTTCCATGAAGAACTCTGGTTGGTTCAATTTCTTATGCCTCATGTATTATATGTTATGCATGAATCTGTGCTCCCCGCTTTACTTTCAATTTGCTTTTTTTATTGAGTGCTATACGATTTTTCTTCATCGAGTTATTGAACAATCGACTTCAAATTAGAGCATTCGTAATAAAATTTTGTAATAAAATTTTTACATAGAAACATGATTTAAAGCATTTTTAAAGTTATACTTTAAGCTTTAAAACGGTTATTTCAAACGTTTCGTCAATCATTTTTCACAGAGATACGTAAACCTTGATTTTAAAACTTTGACAATCACTATATCCAATGACCACTTTTGCCCAGTAGTTTTCGAATAAAAAAATAAAATGTCTAAGCTCAGATAGCACATTTTCATTCTAGGAATGTTCTATAAATATTTTTTGAGAATTTTGAAATGTTCTACAAAATGAAAAAACCTTCTAAGAATATTCATAGCATGAGAAATTGGGAGCATTTTCAGAATTCCAGAAAAATCCATAGAATGTTCTACTAAATCATCATAGAATTCTAAGAACTTACAGAAATCTCATTACAGAATCTTTTAAGAACATAACAGGAATGTCTATATCAGTGCTGGAATTTACTTGGAATTTTTGGCTGATTTTCCACTTCCAAGGTTCCCATACCTTTCCTTACCAATTCGCACGCATTTTAAATGCCAATCGACATTTAGACTAGCTGCGCACGGGTTGGTAAAGTAAGGGGCGGAAACCAAACTGAAAATCAGCCAAAAATTGCAAATAAATTCCAGCTGGTCTATATATACAAAATGTTCCATTGTAATGTATATCCGTGCAAATATCACTAATAGAAATTATTAATTTACAAAAAAATATTTTTAAAGATTTTAATGGATTTAACTCAAAGATTTTAATGGACACACTATCCATATAATATATTTTAATAAAATTAACTAATAATGACTGAACATACTCTAAAAAATTAAGATAATGTTCGATAGCACTTAAATAGCAATATGTAAGCACAAGAAATGTAAATATTTTTCCGAATCCCGTAAGACAACTCGCTCACAATATAAAAAGAATCTAAATTCTGTTGCCTTCCAACATTTAGCTTCTTATAATAAATTTTTCTTATATATTCAGATGGTATGTATGATTTTATAACAGCAAGATATTTTAAAATATTATTTACAGAACTTTTTGATAATTTATTGGGAGTTTTTCTAAAAAGCCATAAATTAATGATTAGCTTCTTTACAAAGCAAATTAAATATGCATATATGCAAGTGAAAAACTTTTAATGATATCAAGGTATGTTTTCTAAAATTGATATCTTTATGTGATATTGAGATTGTAGCTGATTATGAAAATTTTGATCTGTTCTGTCTTTTGAATTAGTTTTAGGAAACAAACTCTATTTTTAACATACTCTTCTTTCTGTATACACTTTACATGAAAAGAAATCATATGGCTTTTAGTATACGTAATAAAAGATTTTGCTGGAACGTCACAAATAAAACTTTTGATGATAAATGATAAGATGTGTTCCCGATACATAAATCCATTTTGTATTAATTGTGCTGCTTCTATCACAAAATCTTTTAAAAAATCATTTGCACTAGAAGAATTTTCATACTCATGATACATCCCAACAACAGAAACATTTGGATGACCAAAAATAAAGCATAATATTGGATAAATTTAGCTACTTGAACTCTTACTTAAGGGCAGGCCATCAATATTAATTAATATGTTTATGAAATGGTTTATTTGTAAAAAAAAACTTTATCTACTGCCCGTTTTATTCCTATGTGTGAATATATCCCTGGTTCTAAAGGCTTACACACATTAGTTCGAGGAATAGAAAGTAATGTTCTAGGGTCACTAGATAAAGTTGAATGATCTCCCGATGATTTTAATATTTTCAACCTTTTAGTATACTATAACTTATATTATTATTTGTAATAGCCCATAAATGTAATTCTTCTTTAAAATCATTTTCGTTGTTATCGATAATTGAGGAATTTAAATTTTTTATATTGCTACAAGACATATTTGGTGAGTTATCATTAGAATAATCATGTGTGTTATTAGAAATATTTTTTAAAACATCATCAGAAATCTTATTAAAATCAATATCATCGATGTTATTATTATTAGTTCCAGTATTGGTATTATTATTAATCAATCATTATTATTGTCAATATTATTAATATTTGTAGTATTCTGCAGTTGCAAAAGTTCTAATGAAATAGCCGTATTGTGACTTATCTTTCTATAAAATGTTGTCTTTGAATGTTCCATATTTTTATACAATAGTAATTAAAGATAAATAATGATTAATACGATATATAGTACAACACTACTACATACAATTATTATACATATCCGATACTATTACATGTATTCGATAAGATACAACTACTATTAGATATATGCTATTAGATATATAGATATAACTACTGATTTAAGATAACGAAAATACAAATTTAGTTAATTACAAATTATAAATTTAGTTAATTATATACAAGATATATTAAGATTCGAGAGTGTAAAGGAAATAATTTATATAAAGACTTATATAAAGACTTATAACACAGTACATGGAATAGAGAATCAATATAGAATATTCTTCTTCTTCTTCGTGTCCTCCATCTGGATTTATGTTTCAGTATCAAATTATCACGATATCTCTTGGACAAATGTGAAATTAACTGTCTCCTTGAGAACAAAGGAGAACATGGGAGAACATATAAGATCGAGAGACGCCTGTCATATAACTGGTCACATGACTGGAAGAATTTACTCTGATTAATCACAGATTGCAACACAGGCGTACAGCGTCTTTTCTCTACAGAAAAGAATGTTCCTAGAACATTCAAAATATCCAACTAAATTTTGAATGTTTTAGAAATAATCTATAAATATTCAATATGAATATTCTCGAAAAAGGATACGGACATAGAATATATATTCATAGAATTTTATCTCAGTCAACGTGCGCCACGCAGTGCGAATTCTGTGAATTACGATTACATTTCCCTTTTTTTTTATTCGTTCGTTCCACATATTGCAGATTGATGTTTTGAAAATCTGGTAAATCTTTATTCGAAACAAAGATAAGCTAAGATACTTTTATTTTTAAGACTATATCACTACTGAATTAGATGATAGATTTGGACTTCTATCAACACAACAACACAAAAAAAACCAAAATAGACACAAATATGTTGAAAAAATCTAAGTCGTAAAGAAATTGTGCATTAGAAATCCAGCAATTTCTATAATCAGTAAGCTCTTCCATAACGCTTCATCTTTAAATAATAATAAATAATTCATTAATCATTACCTAAAAATAATAAATAAATTCAATTCATCTAGATATACTTATTATCAATACTGACAAAGGTAAGATTATTATTTAAACAATATGACTGATTATTTTAACAAAATAGAAAACTTCTTGCATAACGATAGCACTTATGATCATTGACAAAAATATCACCAATAATCTACGCAACCTTCTCACGAGATAGAAAAAGAGACAGCATATTGATGGACTTATAATAAATTACTAAACACGGATGGGAATTTGTTGTGAGCATATAGTGTGCCGAAGATCCATAAACCTGAAACACCTCTAAGAATCATAGTTTCTTCTATTGATAGTTCACGTATAATCTTGCTCTTTATCTGCACAGGCTAATTAACTCTTATCATAGGAATCGAGTCACTAGTGACCGAGCGATTCCTATTTGTGCAAGTTTCTTTGAGTTTTTCGATAATTACTACTATACATTTTATTATTTTCCAAAATAAAGTTTTAATATTTATTCTAGAAAGTTGAAAGTATGTTGAATTTTTGGAAATTTTGTTAATCATTTCAAATAAATGAAAAAAACCGACGAATTATACAATAAAATCAATGTCGATTCGATCGACAAACCCGACGGTCTGTTTAGCCAAGTCCCTAGCTTTGCTATCCTGTCCGCCCTCTCGTTGTCATAGTATGTTCTGGTGTCCAGGAATCCATACTAGGGTAACTTAGTTTGTTTCCCCTAGTTTGTCAAGGACTTGTATACAGTCCCAAACTATAGACGATGCTGAAAAAGTCTTTGCAAGCGCTTAAATAACTGCTATCTGAGCAGATGCAGATGTGATGCCTGATTCTTCCGTCAATTAGGAGTTCTATGCATTTCGAGATGGCAAGCATCTCAGCTTGAAAAACTATGGACAGTCTCCCTATTGGTATGCTTTCTTCGTGATATTCCCAATGCCGTTGGCGATCTACGGCCATTTTTGGGGCAACCCTGGAGTTTATTCTCTTGCTCATGATTCTTGTATAAACCCATAGAAGTGTAAAGCTTTTTCCTCTTTTCTTCGAAATATGTTTTCCAGCTCATCTTTGGATCCAGATGTACTTCTAGATACTTCACTGAGTTGGTATAATTTATTTCCTTACCCTAAAGCTTCAAAGGTTCTATTGATCCAGACTTGAATTTTTTGGTGAAAATCATCGAAGTCTTCTCCGAATTTATCATCATTCCCTCATCCTGCACCAATTTTGCACGATTATCAAGACTTCGTCTGTGCATTCCTTAAGGATCGTGAGAAAGTTGCCTCTGGAAACTATGGCCACGTCATCTGCATAACTGTAGACCTGGAAACCAGACTTCCTCAATTTTGTGAGGAATTCGTCCATTATCACCATAGCAGGAAGAAAGAACCTCCCCCCCCTGCGGACACCAGACACCCCTCAATGGTGATATTGCCATGACTGACGGTCAGTTTCTGCCCTCCAGCATGCTTTAAGTCCACAAGTGCACCTGGAATATTATGTTTTACCATGGCATCTTTCATCGATGAGATGCTATCAAAAACTCCTTCAATGTCGAAGAAGATGCCCAACCCTTAGCAGTCAACAACTGAGTTTTGATCTCGCTCATTAGGTGATGCAGGACTGTATCGGTGGATTTGTCCTGTAGGCTACTGGAAGGAATTCAGCAGCCTAAAGAGAAGGAGGTTATTTTTCAGATATCTGTCAATCAGTCTCTTTAGTGTCTTCAGAATGAAGGATGTAAGACTGATAGGTCTGTAGTCTTTAGTTACGATATGGCCTTTTCTCCCTAGCTTGGATATAAACATCACTCTGGTGCCACTCCAGGCCTGCGGAACGTATCTCAGGGCTATGCTAGTCTTGAGTACCCTTGTCAGAGAGGCTCCATACTTTCTCTGAGCAGCACTAGGTAGATGCCATCGGGCTTTAAAGAGTTCGAAAGTCTTTATAGCTCATTCGATCCCGTTAGGCGACACCACTTTTGCTGTCAATGACCATTTCTTGGACTTGTGATGTTCCCCGGGTTGTTTAGTTTCTTGGTGGGTATAGCAAGTATTCCTCCTGAAAACCTGAAAAGTGAGTAGACATTAGGTGTTTAAAAGTTTCATCTGTTGTCTCGGTGTAGTTTCCATTTGGAAGCGTTAAGCAGTCCAAACGGGAAGAGTTGTCTTTGCTGAGGATTTTGTTTAGCCTAGATGCTTCAGGAGCATTCTCAATGCTTTCATAAAACTTCCTTCAGCTTTTTCTTTTAGCAATAGTTGTCGTTTTACTATAACAATGTTGTGTTTGTCTGTAAGCTTCCCAGTCCGCTGTTAAGTTTTTCCTTCTTGCCTTGTTGAAGAGCTTTCTCACTTCCGACCTACGTTTTGAGAGCTCTTTACTCCATAACACCTTGGTTAGAGGGTGCTTCAGCCTTTCAGGGCAATTTGCTTCATAAGTCTTTTTTATCGCGTCACTCACATATTGAATCACGAATTCTAAATTTTCTTTGGAATAAAATCTGGTTGGAACGTTTTTTTAGGATAGCCTCAAGATTCATCCTATAGTCCTTCCCATTTGTTGTTCTAGGATTGCGCTCCTATTCTAGATTTTTTACATGTCTAAGGGCGTATCTTATCTGCCCGTGGTCCGATCCTGACGCTTCTCCATACACTATCCAGTTCAATACTACAACAGCTACTTTCTCGCTGCATAAGATTATGTCTATCATCTCCTGTCTTCTGTGGTCTATGAAGGTGGGTTCATCCTCTATCCAGGATGATTAGACCGGTGCCCATTATGAATTCATGGAGGCTCTCCCCTCTCGAATTTATATTCCCCCATTCTATATATAGTAGGAGTTTGCATCGCAGCCCAAGAAGAGTTCGAGCCTCCATTCCTTCGCATAGAGCACCAGCTTTTCAACCCCTTTCGGTAGTGTTGTTTGGGTTTTGAGTCATAGGACATGTACATCAACCTCACTAATACGTCCAAGTGATTATGTCACCCAAAATTTCATCAAAAATTTTAGAAGAGACCATCGTCACCCTTTTAAATAATGGTTATCCTCTTCCATTCATTTTCTCTCTCGTTCAGAGCAAACTCAAATTTCATACTTATAATAAAAAATCTATATCTTCTGTTGTCAATAAATACTTCATTATCATCGTACATGAAATCAGTTTCAGAGTCACTCATTCTATCACAACAAAATTGAACAAAAAAATACAATATAGTTTATACCATTCCAAATATCCTAAAAAAAATTTATTAGTCGTGAAAAGGATAAATTAATACTGTATTATATCAAGACGTAGTATACAAGATATTATGCCACGATTGCGATGCCTTATATAAGTTAAACAAGAGAAAATTGCAAACTAGAATCTCCGAACATTGGACAGACATTAACAAAAAATCAGATTCTCAGTCATATTCAACCATCGCATCACTCACAATTATATTACAGAATACAATTGATTTTATTTCCATGAACGAGGCACTGGTAATAAGATTCAAAACCGATATAATTTCAAACAAAGGCTTCATAGCTATTTTTGTGGCAATTGATCAGCGAGGAAAATCTCGATAGTGAAGACAACGAAAATCACAATTTTGATTGGAGTAATCAGAATTCTTGACAACGAACCTTCATATAATAAAGGATTTTTCAGAAATGGTATATATAAAAAAAACAGCAGCACAGTTTATAAAATGACACAGAATCCCTCTCGAACTTACTTTCCTATATTATAATTATTATTCCCTTCCTAGATCCCCCTTTCTTATTCAATTTCCGTTGCTCTTTCCGACCTCCAAATATATCAAAAGAATATTTTATCAATTTTAAGACTATACTTGACAATATCTAAAACAGTTCAATTTCGAATACTCTTCGAATTCCTGTACTCTACAAGGGGAAAAAATTCTCAACATGCAAGGATTATGCATATGCTTGTCGAGATATTAATCATTTTCATTAATCATAAAATCTTTTACTAACCGAAAGTTAATTAATCTATACAAAAAATCTATACAAAAGTTACAATATTAGCACACTAGTTAGTCATATCATATTTTTTTTAAATTAACAAATATCTCCATGTACACTATGTACTGCCCCACATAACAATCAAAAATATTTAATTTTTAAACAGGACCTCTGCTTAAAAATTCCTATTGAAAGCGATAGAAACTAATTGAATCCGATAGAAATGTAATGGGAATAAATCGCTTCAATGAGAAATATAAATTCATCTGATTAAAAATTAAAAAGATTATATAGAATAGGATTTTTATCTTCTATAAGAATTGATATACAGTAAAAAAAAATTTGTTAAATTTAACACATGTCCCAAATTCACTCAAATTTTTGTGTTAATTTAACATAAAATAAATATATATATATATAAAGTAACACAAGTATTATGTAAAAAATTATCACAAGAAACGTAACTTTGGCATAATTTAAAAATAAATTTTATATTAAATTTAATTTTATATTAAATTTTATATTGAATTTAGATGCTATTTTTAGTTTAGACGCTATCTCTATGATATTTAACATATGCAATATATAGATTTAACAGATATTTACTGTTACAAAAAAAATTACACAAAATATCTGTACCTTTTATAAAATATGTAACTAGTTATATAGAACAAATTTTATCAATAAAATTAACATTTATAATATATTAAATTAACACACATTTTATTCTTAGAATTTATGTTTTAAAATTATTATTTTTAAATTATTATTTGTTTATTTATACTTATAAATTGTGTTATTTTAACACTAAAAAATGTTCAATTTTAACACAAAGTATTCAAGTAACACAATCATATTATTAAAACTCATATTATTAAAAAACTCGGATATGTTAAAAATTTAATACAAAATTTTAACAAGGATTTGAGTGAACCGTTTATAACACATGTGGTGGCTACAAGCGCTAACACCACAAGCAATCCAAGATACAGGCGCTTGTAAAACAAAGCACGGCGCCTACCAATTTTTTGACAAATACTTTGCGGCGAGAAACTTTCTCGCAAGCGCTCACGCACTGCGAAACGCGAGTACCGCGACTCAGCCCCCAGGGGATTGGTGTGACAAAAGCACACTCGCGTTTAAGATTCGCGAGAGATATAAGGCCCACCGTGGCGAAACCAAATTACTCAAGATGATTCCTGGAGACACATATCCTAATTCTCTGCCAAGCTGACGAGACCAGTGAGAATGCCAACAGGCAGAAAAGATTCAGCACGGCTGGCTACCAGCGCAGCATCGCAAAGCGACAACGGAGGCATAGCATCGCAGCACAATTTATAAAATGACACAGAATCCCTCTCTCGGACACTTCCTATTTTATAATTAGCGATCCGATGGAGGCGCAGCATTACAGCAACCAATCAGCGGAGGCACCATCGGGCCCAGCAGAGGCAGAGGAAGCCACGCCTTGCGATAGAGGCGCGATTCGACGAACTAGAAGAAGTGTAGGCGACACCAATAACACCGCTCCCTGGGACACCACCAGCCTTGCTGAAACAAGTGTGCTTCACCAAAGATCTCGTCAACGATCTTAATAACAACAATTGCTTGGGCCCGAAGTGAACGCATTGTACACCAAGTTTGCTATATTACGAGTGGCTATCGTATTAGCCAACCTTATATAAAACGGCCCTTTTCAAGACTATCACAAAGTACATCAAATGGTCCTTTTCAGGGCAAAAATCTACTATAAATATCTGTAAATACAACTGAATTAATCGATATATCGATATATCGAGTGTCATAATTTTCTGGCGGTACCTCACCATCTGCGTGCGAAACTACTCCTAAGCGCTCCGCGGGCAGTTAAGGCAGCCGATAGCAACAGCCGGCTGCGATACCGCTACATCACGACCATGCTATAACATTGCTTTAACTGGTAGATAGGAAAGCCAGGAGCGTCAAGGACATATAGCTGCGAAGATGCCGAACTCCGGCGATACAATTATCATGATGCCAGAAGAAAAACCATGCAGACAAACAGAGTAACAATCCGGATTATTATCGCCATTCTAGTCAGAAGAGTTGAAATTATAGTTTGCGCAACTTGATGGCCAATTTGATCTCTGCGGGATAACAAACGATCACGAGAATACATCTTATCACACATAAAACCAAAGCAAGCGAAGGAGGTAAAAGATGTCATCAACCCGCAAAGCAGAGAAAAATACGAGCTTCTCAAGAGAACATTGATAGAGAGACTAACAAACTCGCAGGAACAGAGCATACATCAACTCTTAGATACTGAAGAGGTAGGAAATCATCACAGTTCCTAAGGCACTTAGTAACTTTAGTAGGCACCACCGTATCTGAAAGATTATTGCGTACTCTGTGGTTGGGACATCTACTTGCCCAAATGCAACAATATTGACAACACGAGGTAAAGACAATCTTAATAGCGTCGCAGAGCAGACCGATAGGATCCACGAAATTGGGCATAAGACAGTAGTCGTAGCTACAACAGTGCTGCAAACGACAAGAGCTCCGAATAAAGAGGAGCAACCATGAAAGTAAGTAGCAGTCCTGACAATGCAAGTGGAAAAGATGGCCAAAAACTTGAACAAGCACAGAAACTCCTGGATCAAGAGCAGATCTCGAAGCAAAAATCTAGAAGTAGAAAATAGTACTCGATATGCTACTACAGATGCTATATTTGGAAATAAAACTCGCAAATGCGAGCAACCTTGCAAATTCAAGAAAGCGGAAAAAACAGCGAGGGCACAATGATGGCGGTCGTTGACGACAGCCCTCGGTTATACCGTCTACCAAGTGTACAAGTATGAAATGACGATTTTTTTCCCAAAAAAAACATGTTAAATTCGGAAGAATGATAAAAAGAGATTTATTCAAAGTATGCTCCATTGCTAGTTACACATTTTTCTCATCTTTCGAGCAATTTGTGGATACCACGCCAGTAAAAATCTTCCCCTTTTGCCGCGAACCATTCATCGAGCCATTTTTTCACATCTTCGTACGAACCAAAGCACTGCTCAGCAAGTGCGTGACCTATCGATGCAAACAAATGGTAATCGGAAAGAGCCAAGTTTGATGAGTAAGCCGCACGGGCTAGAAGGCTTCCCAGCTGAGTGCTTCCAACGTGTCCCGAACTGGTTTTGCCGTATGTGATGGAGCATTATCATGGAGAAAAATGACCTTGTGTTGCCTCTTTTGGTATTCTAGTCGTTTTTTAAGCAGCGAACTGTTCAAATCGATCAATTGTTGTTGATAGCGTTTGGTATTAACCGTTTTGCCAGGCTTCAATAGCTCATAATAGATCACATCCTTCTGGTTCCACCAAACACAGAGCATTGTCTTCCTGCCAAAGCTATTCGATCTTGCGGTCGATGTGGATGATGCGCCTGGGTCTACCCATGATTTTTTGCGCTTGGCATTCTCAAAAAAAAATCCATTTTTCATCTCCAGTAACGATACGATGCAAGAATGACTTTCTTCTGTATCGTTCGAGCAAAATTTCACATGTATTTTTGCGCCTCTCCATCTATCTCTCGTTCAAATGTGGCACCCATGAATCTGAATCTTTCCCATCTCTCGTAGGCGATTGGAAACAGCTTGTTGACTAACACTCAATTGCTCTGCGAGTTATTTTTGTGTTTGTGAATTTTCATCCAGCAATGCTTGCAATTCCACGTCTTCGTACTTTTTGGGCGGTTTTCCGTGTTCCTTGTCTGCAACATCGAAATCTCCAATTTTGAAACGCTGAAACCATCATACACACGTTTTTTGCGATGCCATGTTCACCATAAGCTTTTCCAAGTAATCCGTATGATTCCGCAGCAGTTTTCTTCAAATGAAAACAAAAAATTAATGTTGTCCACGAATGCTCCTTATTTGGTACAAATTTCGTCATATTAAACACAGCAACACAATACTATACAAACACTTTTCAATCAAATCACTTTGCGCGTTTGACACTTGTTGATGCAATAAAAATGGCGTATAATGTTAAATCTTTGTACTTCACACTGCATTGGTGCGCCATCTGTTTTTCAAATCGTCATTTCATACTTGTACACCTGGTATATGTTGTAGACAGAGTAACAGGAAAGTGATTCTTAATCGATATAGGATCTGACGTCAGTATCTTTCCGGCGACAGAAACTAGGGAATAGAAAAAGCTAGCTCCTTACCAGCTATGCGCAGCAAACGGAACATTGATATTAACCTACGGGAATATAACATTACAGCCAGAACTCGAACTACGGCGAGTCTTTCCATGGAGATTCGTAGTAGCTAATATCAACTCAATTATAAGAGCAGACTTTCTAACATATAACCTCTTGCTCGATATGCAAAGGAAGAGATGATAAACGGCAAGACAGGTTTAGAATTAAAAGTATCGACTAGTATCACAGCGGTTCCAACAGTTAAAACAGCAACACTGCCAGAATACCACGCCAGTGATATTTTAGCAAAGTATTCAGGAATAATCAGGATCACTGAACAACAGCGTGATATAAAACACGAGACAACACATTACATAAAAATCAGGTCCACCAGAAGCATGCAGGCCTCGAGAATTAAGGCCAGATAAACTCAAAGTGGCAAAGGCAGAATTCGAGTTAATGCTACGAGAAGGCAACATCCAGGCATCATGCACATGACACCTAAGAAAGATGACGCATGACGACCGTGTGGAGATTATAGGAAGTTGAATGTGAGGATCGATACCCAATTCCGCATCTAGAGGACTTCACTACACAGAAAGAGAATTTTCTCTACATTGGACCTAATTCAGCATACAATCAAATCTCGATAAATCCAGAGGACATACAATCCGAAGACTGTCATTACGACCATTCGGCATATGCGAATTCAAATATATGCCGTTCGGACTTCGGAACGCGGCGCAGACATTCCAGAGATTTATCAACGGAATATTACGGTATATAATATTAAGGTTTGGATTACCATTATGCATATATAGATGACATACTGATAATATCAGGCACGCCGCAACAACACAAACAATTTGAGTATTCGCGAAGTATTCGCGCGCTTAGACAAGCATGGAGTCCGTGTCAATGCAGCCAAATGCGAGGGTTCAAACTAGGGGGCAGAGCAGGTCAGGTTCTTAGGATATAATGTCTCAGTCGAAGGCACAAGCCCGCCGCAACAAAAAATAGAGGCAATAAGGAACTTCCTAAAGTCAACTATCAAACAGCTACGTACAATTCCAAGGAATGATCATTTTTAGAAGGTTCATATTAGGAGCAACTCAAATTCAGACCATGCTCAATGACACACTGAAAGACCGAAAGAGAAAAGGGAAGACTCCAGTCGAGTGGACACCCGAACACGAGGAAGTCTTTGCTAAGGTAAAAGAAAGTCTGATCCAAGCCACGAGACTGGACACCCTGACACGCAACAGTAGTGACAGACGCGCCAGATACGATCATAGGAGCATTCATCGATCATAGGATACTCTAACAACGAAGCGAGCAAAGACTAAGTAAGCTAAGTGGTATTCCAACGAAGTACAGCTCATACGAGAGGGAGCTTCTAGCCATATACACAACAAATAAGGCATTTCCAATACATGCTGGAAGGACCAATTCCGTATCTAACAGATCACAAGCCTCTGATCTTCGCTTTCAAGATTCACTACGTAGCCAAGACAAGCCCGCCAACTGGAATTCATAAGTCAGTTTACAACCGATTCGATACATAACAGGCGATAATATCGTGGCAAATATCTTGTCCCGGATCAAAGAAATACAGAGAGCGATAAACTTCGAGGAAGTGGTCAAGGTACAGCAAGACGCCAAACTTAAGGCCACTGGAGAATACCCATGGATTTCGGCTAAAAAAGGTACTCAGAAGCAATGCTATATTGCGACACCAGCACACAGGTGACAAGATCCTACTTCATACAGGCTTTCCGATAGCATACCAATTACACAGCCTAGTCCACTCAGGCATAAAGGCAACAGCAAAGTTGGTAAGGAGTTTCGTCTAGCCGAATATAAAGCCTGCAGACAATGGACACGGGCATACATAGAATGTCAAAAGGCACAAATAATTAGCTATAATACAATATCTATGTCGCAGACATAGTCGGACCAACAAAAAGATTCGAACACATACATGTAGACTTGGTCGAATCATTGCCCAGTTCAGAAGATTGCAGATATTGTCTGTGGTCGACTGTTTTACACGCTGGCCAGAGGCAATATCAGTAGCGGATATAACGGCAGACATGGTAACAAAATATCTCTTTAGAGATTGGATAACAAGGTTTGAAGATTCTCAAAGGATAACAAATCGGATCCTGTTCTGTACTCTATTCTAACTCATTAAAATAGTAACGACATCGTTGTTCAGTTTTTACCATAAAATATCTGCGCAACGATGTTGTTACTGTCTTAACGAATTATAGAATAGAGGCTCAGGGACGACAATTCGAGATAGACCTCTTTAAAAGATTAATACAGTTAACGGGATCGAATATTCAATAGAATATTATTGTAGAATATATTGTTTTCGTAGCATTCAGTGGATTTTAAACGCGTAATAAAAGAAATGATTAAATCTCATTAAAATGATGAAAATGAATTCCGATTAAAATCGATAGAATTCCATTAAAATGCGTTTCCGATTAAAACTAGTAGAATCTCATTAAAACAGGTTTTCGATTAAAATCCGTTAAACACGTATCATAAAAAGCGATAGAATTTCATTACATTTTATCATTGCTCAGCTTTCCTATTCGATCTCATTGAATGCGTATTGGATAAAAAACTGAGTAAATCCCACTGCTTTTGACAAATGCGTATTCTCTCTTGAATACATATCCTATTAAAACTGATAAAATTCATTTAAGCGTATATTGTGCGAATCCCAATAAAATCCCATTAAACTTTAAAAAAAAATTTCATATTAAGACCTTTTAAAAATGGATTGTATAACCACTTAAATCTTATTGAAATTGTATCATGGATAATCCGATTTGAACCTATTACATTGTTGTAGGAATTTACCAATTGATTCTCCTAGATTTTCTGAAAAGGGAATCAATCGGAGATTGCTATTCGGATTTAAACCCCTAAGAAATTTTCCAATCAGTTTCAATGAGAATTTTTAAGCAGGAACGTACATAAATCTATGCATTAAGCGTGTAGCAAGCATCAACTGCGCTCTTGGATTAGATATTCCACAGAAGAAAAGAGACCTTAACTACGGCATTCGTATTAATACACATATCAATCATGAGATAATTGCGCTAATAATATCTCAGCTTTACAAATTTGCGAATAATTTTTATCAAATTTATTAATAATCTACATCGAAAATGATCTTGTCACAGATGGAAATGTCTGTTTAGTAACTATATTTACATAATTGACATTGGCTCGTAGCTCGTTTAATTTTATTTGTTTTTTAAAAACGTTGAGTCTCTTCTTCATAATTTGAATTTAATATTATTTTTCTGTTAAATAGATCTTACAGATGAGTTAGAGATATGCTTAATGATTATCGATACTATATAAAAAGTATTATAAAACAGCAATATCATCGATAATGTCGATAATATCGCCAAATAATAATATTATTGATAATATATCAATAATTTATCTTGTCGTTATTTTCTAGACTGATGCGAATCGTCCGGGTTAAAAAGTTTTGAACTTCAAAAATTTCACCGTTATCACATAAGAAATAATTTCTACTTTCGACTTCGCCGAAGGAAAGAATATTCGCAATTCTATATTCTGAAAGTGTAAAATAAGTTTAAAAGACATGTCTCACGCCAAGTGTACATCTTATATATAACTTAATTATGTTATAATATATATAATATATATAATATATATAATATATATTGGGAGTACAAATTAGTTCGGTTTTTTGTGCATTTATTTCAAAACAAAATGAATGAACAAATCAATTAAAGTATTATCCATCGCTGCCTACTACTTTTTCCCATCTCTCAGGCAATTTTCGAATTCCATCTCGAAAAAATGACTCATCTTTGGAGGCGATCCAATTTTGGAGCCAATTTTCAATTTCTGTGAAAGAAATGAACCGGTGGCTTGCTGCATTCCTTCGGAACAACCAGTAATCAGAAGGAGCAATGTCCGAATATAGCGGGTGTGGTAAAACATCCCATTTCCAAATATTTTTTTACGACTTTAGCGACATGAGGCCGAGCGTTGTCATGAAGAAGAATAACTTTATCGTGTCTTGCTTGTATTCCGGCCGTTTTTTTCGTAATGCACGGCTCAAACGAATCAATAGCCGATACTGATCAATCATAATGGAATCGTCAGGTTTCAGCAGCTCATAGTAAACAAGATCCTTTTGGTCCCATCAAATACAGAGCATGATCTTCGAACCATGAATGTTCGGCCGTGATGTTGATGTTGAGGTCAATGG
>Ga0157364_1001366_pt1 | contig 20563 bp, 2 predicted proteins | sample AttsexASBM2_FD_111476 | JGI IMG/M metagenome (GOLD analysis project Ga0157364, IMG submission 111476) | Fungus gardens microbial communities from leaf cutter ant in Ribeirão Preto, State of São Paulo, Brazil - Atta sexdens ASBM2 | ecosystem: Host-associated > Fungi > Mycelium > Unclassified ...
GGGGTGGTAGGGGTGGGGCGCACCCTTACTTATTTAAGAGGCCAAAAAGTTACTTTTATTTCTTTTATTTCTTTTTTAAGAGACACGGGCACGGCTTTAGACGGGCCATCCAACCCCAACAATTTATTACAGTCAATAAGTACAAGTTTCTAATTAAACTATTCAAATATATTAACCTTTGTATAAAAAAAAGGCCAGTATTTCTAATATACTTAAACATCTTTGTGTTAAATTTTATCGAGCTCATTATTTTTGAAAAAAAGGAAAAATAAAAAGTATAAAACTTAAAACTAGTGTAAAATAAGGTATATGTTTTAGCTATATTTGGTCTAATAATTAATAAAATTTTAAAAAGTTTTAATTTGTATAATATTTTTATAATAATTAACATACATGAGCCTACTTTTTTAATTTGGCAATTATTTAAAATAATTAAATATGTGAGTATAACCATATACGCTACGATTTTTCCCTCATTATATGATTAATTTTATTATATGTTATATTTTAACTATTTGCTTATCTTCATTCTTGTTAATTTAACCAATTTTAATATTTATTTAAATAATATATAAAGTTAATTTATTGTATTATTACAATATTGGCAATTAAACCATAAAATAATAATTTAATATGAGGGTTTTATTATCGAGGACACGCACAAGGATACAAAATAATCGTTAAGTTGTGCAGGATACGGCCTGTAAATAGTAAATTTACTTAAAATTAGTTAATATTAGTAATATATAATACTTAGTTCATTTTATATTTTTATTTAGTATAAATTAGTTATATACAATAATTCGAATAGAATTCCAAATAATATATTTCCGTTAATTAATATTACTTGAATAAATCTAAAATAATATAGCTAATATATTAACGCGATATATTTCTTTAATCGAAAAAGGATCGAATATATATTTAATATTAATATAATTTATATAGAATTCTTCTTGTTCTTGAATAAGATTAGTATAATTTATATAATCTAAATCATATATATTTATTTAAAATTATTAATATATATCCACAACGTACCATAAAGTACAGTAAATATTAAGGTTAAGTAATATTATATTACTTCTAACAGAGTATAATTACTAACCCTTTACTAATAATAACTATTATAAATTACTATATCTCATTACTAGTAACTAGTACTCTTACTACTTAGTTAACACTATAACCTATTTTTAAAAAATCTTTAATATTAGAAAGGCGATCTAAGCAATATAAGGTACAGCAACGATTTGTTCGTAATCAATAACGCAATAATCTTTTTTATTAAAAAATTTAATTACTTTACGATCACGACTATTAGAATTGTGTTATAATCAAAACATAATATACGTAAAATAACGTAAGAAAAGGAAATAAAACAGGACATAAATAATATATATATATAATTTGTACATTTAATTTAAAAATCTTATAATAACGCTAATCTATCTATTATTAATTGCGTGTGATTGGTATAATCTCTTAACATCACAATCTATATTATATAAAGGTCAATCTATATTATTACATAGAATCGTTTACTATAATTAAATATAATGAATCTATATGATCAATGTAGTATAATAGATATTATCTCTATAATAGTAGCTAGTGTATTATCTAATTGCGTAGAATATTAGTGAAAATTAAATAAACGTTTAAAGTAAAGTGATAAAAATATAGTTAGTATTTGATTCTAATTTAAGGTAACTTAACTCAATTTCTTACTATTAATTTAAAAGCACAACACTTAAACACTTAAACTTCAAGACCTTTAGCAAGAATTTTCTCCATTTAGTTCCAGATAGCAATTATTTTTCCCATTTAGTTATGGATACCAATTATTTTCTCTATTTATTTAAGGTTGTGTTGGTCGAGCTAAAAATTTAGAGGGGTAAGTCCCCACCTTGTTTCACTCGTGTCGATCGTTTCAAGCCCAATTTATGTCTTTGTTGAATTCACTATAAAATATTCGTAATTATCACAAAGCAAGTTTCATTTTATCCAAAAACAACTAGAATTAGAACATTAGAATAAAATTATAACTATAATATAATCTAATAATAATTTCTATTTATATTTCTATTTTTTTTTCTCTTAATTTTATATTAACTAAGCGGGTACAGCGTCCTAATAAAATATAAAAAATCTACTAAAATCTACTAAATTCATAAATCTAATAAAATCTAATAAAATCTAATAAAATCTAAGAAAATCTACCAAAATCTACAAATTAGGGTGGTAAGAAAATATAACTAATTCAAAACTAAAATATAAACTTATACAAAGAAGTTATACCACTATTTATAAATTACCTCTACTGATCTAATAAAGTATAATCTACCTATATAATACATAGGGGTATGTATACAAACCATCCATTTCCTACACAATATACGATTCCTTATGTCTTCGATTCTTACAATGGTAGCAACAGAAAATGAGTACTGAAATAGAATAATAGATTTTATTATAAATATTAGCTGTTATGATATAAATACCATTATAAATAATGTAATAATAGCCAATAATCCAATATTTCTTAAACTCTAATTCACAAGCGATGTGGATTCTTCTAATTCTAAAAGACTAAGCGCTATAAACATAGAATTCTAACTAGTAAGTGTTTAATTACTAAAAATAATATTAGGTATAATCAAATCTAAAATTCTTACAAAAATATTATTATAACTGACATTCTATTGATTTTGGACTTATCGGTAAACTAATAAAATATTAATAATAACGCAATATAAATCATCTAAGATTACTATAATTTATGAGTATGACTAGTAAGTGTATAGAATTGTTAATTGCAATTAATATTAAAGGTAGTTTATTACCATAATTAGGAAATATCTCGGTATCTTTCAATTGCCCTAAATTTACCTAAAATAGAATATAGAAAATCTATATATAATCATTTCTAACTATTTCTAACTATTTCTAACTATTAGACTTTACATTTATATCTCTTTTTAATTAATTTTCTTTCCCTAGCTTACTAATACAAAGAAATCAAACTGAACTTTAATTTATTTAACTTTAACTTACTTTACATAACTTTACTAATTTACTAATATATGGAGATAACTGGAATCGAACCTGTGTTATATCTGTGCAAAAGATGTATATTAACCAACTATATGATATCCCCATTTTATTCTACCTTTTAATTATAGCTAATTTTAAATTACCGTTAAAATATATTAATAAAATTTTCATCCTTTGAAGTAAAGAGTTAACTAACTAACAAACCAAATTTTTAACCTTATACAAATATTTTTACCCCCTATTTAGTATTCCTATACTTCAACTCCGAATGTATAATCTACCTATATAATAAAATTGGTATTCTTGAATAAACTCTAATTATCTAATAAAGTATAATCTTCCTATATAATAAAAAAAAATTTAACTATAAGTAAGAGACCTCATATTTACCTCAGAGTAGGCGAGTACACGATATAAACGAATTGGATGCTTTGCTTGTGTTAGATTGAAAAATAATATGAATAATTAACTTAACTTAATATGCGACGCAAATATAATACAAATTTCTATAGAATTTAACCTTAATTTATAATTATTGAAGTATACGTTTTAAATTAAATATATCTTTCCATTTTTATCTCAGATGGAAGTGTTAAATGTGAATTATTAATTATGAATTATGAATTATGAATTGGACCCTCCATACAAGATTAGAAGTAGTAAATATATTAGTAAAAAAAAGTAGGTATAGTAATGATAAGCATATACAAAAGTTGTAAAGTTATATTACTACAAAATAATCAGAGATTCACGATACCAAACACTCAATCTACACGCAAAGTGTCAACACCACAATCATAGACGATACGATGACTACTGATCTACGATAGCTGCTATACATACAATCGCAGTTAGTTAAAAGTGAGCATTAAAAGGTAGAGAGGAAGAGTGTCATTTGTCGAGTTAAACCAGGAACAGTAACCCTCGTCTTGTCTTGTACGGGAGCTTATATAGAAGATTTGATAGAAGCTTTGACAGAAGGGAGTTAATAATAAAAATTAACAGTTAATTTGGCTTCTATTTTCAGTTTCAGTAAATTGTTGGTGATCTAAGTGTAATAAATAAAATAAGACTGATTATGAATGGAATTCAATCGAATCGTGTTTTTAATAATTAATGTAAAGAATACAGAAGATATCATTAATATAATAATGAATTTAAGATAGTTGAGGATTATACAGATTCTAAAATTAAAGATAGTTATAGCTTTTAACTGTCTCTATTCAATTCTATTTTTAAACTATATTATTTCTAGATTATTAAACAGTATACTATTATTATTATTTATTTAAAATAGTCAGACTATTATCGAATTATTGTTAAATTTATTTTTTAAAGTTCTTTCCTTTCTTTCTTTAAAGAGTCGTAAACGTAAATGATCCTTTATCAAATCGATTTCGTAGAATTTATATAAAGTATATTAATAATCATTGAAAAAGTGGTGTGTTATATTGAGATAGTATTACTAATATGATAAATATATCTACTTTACTCTATTCTAGTTATATATTTATTTTTAAAAATTTAGTTACTTTATTTTGGTTATCAATTTATATTAAATTTGTGTTAGTATTACTATATCAAAAGATTATAAAAATTTTTACTCAATTAGTAAGAGGTAAGTTAGATAATTAATCTTCAAGCGCGATAATATTCTAGAATAGATATGTAAAAGATACAATACACTGTGTTCTATCTCGTCTTATTCTAAATTATTGAAATTTGATATTTTTGATAGAGATGACTTCTTTATAAAATAAAATACCTTAATCTTGATTAATTAGATGGTTAAATATTCTAGGATTAATCTTAATTTAAGCAAGAAGACCATATAATATCGGTATTTAAGAGTATAAAAATATAATAAAGATATTGTAACTGATATTAGTGTGAAATATATTCTAAAAAGACTTAAAAATAATCTATAATTTCTTTTATAGCTACTAAATTATACTCTTTTTCTTTAAATTATTTATAATTATCTGGATAATCGAGATACTAATATACTATAACATTGACAACTTACTCTTGATTGTTAAGTATTTACCTCATCTATCTTTAGAAAAACAAAAATACCTTTTATTTAAATCTAAACTACTACTTAACTTAAGAATAATAATAATATAAAAAATTTTAATTTTTCCATTTCACCTTATTTTATAAATACCTTGTTACTATCTCCTTTCTAACCGATGTCTCATGATATTACACATCAGTATTTAAGTAACATTTAAATTATATCTCTACCTCACTTTTACCCAAACCTAACTAAAACTAAATTTTAAAACTTATAAAAATATTTATACCCCTATTTCTAATATACTAAAATTTAAACGTATAAAAAGAATTTACCCCTAGGGAGGTTGGAGTTCATTGGTATAATTATCTATAAATTATAATAATTCTATATATTCTCTAGGGTATGATGGAGGAATTAACTAATATAAACTAACGAAAATATAATTTTCCTATATATTATAAAGTGGTGTTGGTGTATTCTTACATTTTAACTAGGGTAGATTTGGTATTGGTATTCTTGTTTATGATAACAAGGTGGTACGCGAACTCGATTTGATCGTAGGTGTCGTAGAATATCCGATTGTGTTATAAAATTTTTAAAGTAACAGATTACTATAAAATAGTGTTATTATTTTCTTTATAATTAATTTAACAGTTTTAAATATTTACTAAATTATTATTATTATTAAAATTAAGGCATTATCTATCAGATACTAAAAATTAATGAAATAGAAAATCTCAATTATTAGTTAAATTAAATTCTATAGTAATTTCTGATTTTTCTAATACTCTAACTTTAAATATAATATATCATCTTTCCTAATTATTCTTAAATATATCACACGATAATCAAAGATATAATCTAGATCTATACGCAATTTATTAAAATTAGTAGTGTATTCTTAACTTGAATTTACGATTTATCTCATTTGTAATACTTTCTTATTCTTATTTTGTAACTTTATCACATATCTTTTAAGTATGTAAAATTTTACCGCGTATTTAGTGAATGTGAAAGAAAATTCTGAGATACTATATTTTTTATTATATTATTAACAAATGCTACACTTAAATCAGATATAAACGAGTTGATGTTGAGAAAGAAGGTAGTGTAGTCGTGTAGTCTATCAAGATTTGATATTCTTCTAATTATATATTTACCAATTAGTAAACTTAGTGATGTGAAAATTTAGATAAATAATCATTATATTTTAAGATATCTATAAAATTGAATAGTAATCTATTAGAATATATTTATTCTTAGAATATAGAAAATTATAACTTAACTGTTTTAGATAGAAATCTATGAAATATAAATCTATGTTGAAATAATAGTAAGAATAGTATTGAAAGTTAATAATATATTATTAATAGAATCAAGCGATGAAAAGTATCGTATTAAATAAATAAGGAAAAATAGATTATATTCTATTTAACGCGATCACCCTTCGGATATATTAAATTATAAAATATTAAGAAAATACCCACATGAAATAATCGAGGTATCTTTGCTTGATTCACTTCCTTTCGTATTGTCAATTTACGATTCTTTGAGGTATAATTACCGTTTGTGTGATTTATAATTAACGATTGTGATCGGTGTGTGTGTTGTAAAAGATTGTCGTTCAATCATCCATAGTGTGTATGAATAAATTTATTAAAATAAAAGCTTAATTAAATTAAACTAAACTATCCTTAGAAAAAAAGATTTTGATATTCTAGTTTAAAATAGATAGAATTTAACTTTTTATCGAAATATTAGTACGAAAAGTAAAATGTTCAGTAGATAATAAAATATTGGGTGTATATTTTCGGAAAGTAAGAAATATTAAATAACCTTTAGACGAAAGGAAGTTTAAAATCTCTAACATTAAGTATAAACAGTGAAATATTGAAAAATACAGTGAAAGTACAAATCCTTTTTATAATATACAAAGTAATTTACTATTCTACTATTTTACTAGTTTTTAGTATTTACAAATAGTATTTATTTATCAGAATATAACAGAATTATAATTACCGGCTAAACTATTCATTTATAATTAATGCAACGATATACTAATAAAACTCAGTTAAAAAATATTCCGCATTATATTAAAATATATTATACGTGGAAACCTTCGTTGGACTAATATTAGATTGTCACACACTACTCACACTGCTAGTGAAATGCAATTGAAATGCGATAAATTGCGATGTAGACCCCTAAGTTTAAAAGAATAACCCTTTTTCTATGAATGAATGTAAAATGTCTTACATATCTCACCAGGTGTAATAGTTGTATTTAGGCGTGTTCCTTTTCTATAAAATGTATTAATAGAAGATTCTACATAAATTTTTTAATTCAAATAAAATCATTTTTTGTTAACCTATGTATAGTAACGTGTAATAGATTTCAACCCAAATTTATAAATTTTCTAAAAGTTTCTAATTTAGGAGTGACACGTTAGAAACGAACACGTTAAGAACTCGTTACTTCTTTGTGTATTAGATTGTAAGTCGTATAAAAAGTATTTATTTTCTAATTTTCGGTAATTTGTGGGTTATTTGCACAGATATCTGTAAGCTACCTCTCTGAATGAAAATTTACATAGTTTAATCGTTAAAATTTATTTTAATATTCCAATTATTGCTATTTTTCAAAATAATATTTAAATAATAACGCCTGATTGAAATACACTTTATCTACTATTTTCTACATACTAACTTAACTATAATTATATACACTACACACTAACTTAACTATAAAGTAGTAAAAAACCTTATGCTACACCAAATTTGAAACTTTGAAAATTATCCAAAACAACAAATTTGAACCTTATAAAATTATTTATTAGGGACTTGACTTTGTTGCTGCTATTACAACTTATGCACGTATTAGTATAATTCCATATAAAACTATAAAATTTTATCCACCTTTTTATATAGATTCAATTGTACTACAAAACAAATTAACCCTTCACTAGTTTACGTTAATGATCTAGCTAAATTGAAACCATATTGAAATCATACAAGCTATTTTTCTTGCACCTAAACTCTATTATCTAAAACTTAAAGATGGAACTTTTCTAACTAGAATAGCAGGTGTAAATTCAATATATCTATCACATATTATATTTCAATCTCTATCTCAAGGTAAAGTTGTCGAGATTAAGAATGTAAAAATTCTAGTAACAAATATAGATAATTTTTCAATTTAATATATTAATAGAAATTATAAACTACAATATTAATAATCTATTTTATATTTGAAATATTAATTTTCTATAATTAATTCCCAGTTTATCTTTCTATATTTACCTTTTTCCCTAAATTAATTTATTATCCTTTTCTTATTTTCATCTACAAATTTTAAACTTAGAAAATTATCAAACTTAAAACACTAAATTTTAAACTTATAATAGTTTATACCCCTATTAAGAAATTACCTTATTTATTACCTAGACACTTTTAATCTATAGGAAGATTATACTTAAATTCTTTAATTAAAGGTACAAGGATGTAAATATCAACTTGGTAGTTTGGTTAATTTAAAGGTTTGTTTAATTTAAAGTTTTGGGTTAATTTAAAATTTTGGGTTAATTTAAAGGTTTAATTTGACCGATACCTCGTCACCACCGAATGAAAAGAATCTAGATTGTTATGGAGGTACTCGAACTCGCATCGATAGTCTAATCAATTAGCGGTTAGGAAAATGAAATATTATTACTTCCTCAAAAGTGAAATATTCTTAAAAAATAGTAGTAAGATGTCAGATGGAATCTAAGATAATGATTTTGATTATCTATTTATTAATAGTAAAATGTTAATTTATATAATTAAAAAAAATTGGTAAGATGGTAAGAAGTAAATACCCAGTTTGTATAAATTTATACAAGAACTTAAAAATAAATAGTATTAAAAAAATCTAAAACCGAGAACTTATAAAAAATAGAAAATTGTAAAAAATAGGTACTAGTATGTGTAAATCTACGTTTGTAGGTATAGGTACTCTTGAATCTCCGATTGTGGCGTGTGTGAAAGATTAGGGTATCTAGGGTATCAATCTTTATTTGCCCTTGGATCTATTTGATCTATAGATTATAGTTGTGTGTAACGAAATTTATAAATTTTCATAATTTGATTTGTGTATATATGTTGATTATATCGGATCTGTTATTTGATTTGTAGTGAGATAGTATTAGTAAAGATAATATATTATATATAAAGTTAGAGGTATTGGGTAAGAGTTAGTTAGAATTTAATTTTACATAAGAATAGTAATTTTCTATTTCATTACATTAATTTGAATTATAGTATTGATAATACATTTATTTTTATATTAACACTATTTTTTATTATCAGAATTTCCATTAATTAATATAATTAAGTTCTAAACATAAAGAGATAAATATCTTTCTTGCATCAATTATGGTTGATTATAGAATTTTTATGATAGAAAGTGAGTGATATTAATAATTAATAAAATATTTTGTAAAATTTTATCTAACTGAAAAGTTAAATTAATAGAATTATACTATTAAAAATAAGAATTCAATTCTAAAGAGCTAGCTATTATTCTAAATTAGTATTCAATAAGAAAAGTATCTTTACTTTGTATAAAATTTAATTTTTTTTTTAATGTAAGGGTGTAAACTTAGATTGTTCTATAATTTCATTTAATAAGAAAATATAATTTATTTATTTTTACCACTCCAGAAATGAGTTACCATCCGAATGAAATGAGTTGTAATACAATCGTGTGTTTGGTGTGTATAATCTATCCTATTCTTAATAATAGATATATATCTCTAAGTATATATTATATAGACTATTTTACTTTAATATATAGTTATAGAAATTATATTCGTATTTGATAGTATATGTCTTACGTAGATATTCTAGATTATACGTCTAAGTAGATATTAGATAGTATTAGATAGTATATCTCTAAGTAGATATTATAGAATTGTAGTATAGAACTTAGGTATAATTAGGTATAATTTTGTATTATTTTCCACAATCATTATATTCGTATTTACCACAATCAATACCATAACTTGTACGATCAATCAGACCACAAATTGTAGATTGCTCTCTATCTTCCTTGTCCATTACGCTACACAATCATAGATAGAAATTGACCTCGTTTCCATCGCATTTTACTTGCATTTTACTTGCATTTGACTGGCATTAATTTAGGAGTAAATATCGTGTGATAATTGATAGAAAATGAAAGTTAAGGTACCACGTTTTCTGATTTTATCTTAAATATAATTTTATATCTTTTTGTTTTACTTTTCCTATTAATCTTAGTAGATTTTTATTAAATTTAGTATATTTTTATTAATTATTGTGAATCCGTGTTTTAGAATATATGAATTATCATAACTATATTTAAGTAGAAATTTAGTATTTATTAATATTCTTGCTTACACTACTATTTTAAGCTGTAGTAATATTCTATGATTAAAAGAGGATTTAAATATTATAGAATTTAATTACGAGACCTCATTTCTATCGGAGTTCTAGTTTCACTAAATTGGATTACTACCCGGAAAGATAAAGATTTTCTATGTTTCAAATTGGTTGATGATAATTCAATAATTAAAGACCTATATTACCCTTGACACTCAACTATTTATAAGATATAGGTAGATTATACTTTATTTCTTAAAGAAGAGTTTGTTCTACTCTACACAACTTTATTATATAGGAAGATTATACTTTATTGATAAAAATATCAGGAAAAGGACCTTTAATTTACTTAAATTGTATAAGTATTTTACTAAAATAGAATATCCAAACTATAAAGTTTATATCGCAGGTACTCGTATCACTCGTTTAACTCGATCCGATTGTATCCGATTGTATCCGATTGTATTCGATTGTATTCGATTGTAGGTTGAGGAGTGACTCGATACGATTGTGTTATTCTGGTTAATCGTGTTATTCTGGTCTAGTTATTTGGTTATAGAAGGAACTTGTCGCGGTATCTTACAATATTAAGGGTGTAATTAAACTTAACTAAAACTTATTGATATTTTTACAAAATTCAACTTAATTGAACAGAAAATATATTATAATTTTATACACTTTCTATAGAGATAATTAATTGTGTGTTAAAATAATAATCCCTTATTCCACTTAATAGTCTTGAGATCACTAACTAGAATTATATCAAATAACAAATGAGATAGTTATATAATCGGATTTAGATCTATATAGTTAAGAAAGAAATTATAATATGATTCGAATATTTATAGTTAAGATATACTGAGATAAAATATTTTTTCAAGCTTTACAGACTAATACTATCACTTACTACTATTATCTTAAAATAAATGAGATATAATACTTAATTAATAGAAAGATTTACGATTTGTGTGTAGATTTAGTGTTAGAGTGACAAAAGTTATATTTGTTATTTTTAGTTGTACTGAAACGGAGACTTTTAAATTACTATTATTATAACTAGTTACTAGCTTCCAAACTAATTAACACAATTTTATCTTATTTATACAAGAGAGAAACAAGGTGTAGATAAAATAAGAAAATAGCTAGCTATTAATCTGAGTTATATCTAACTTTATGCGTAAATATTATATTGTTAAAAAAAAGATTGCAAACCCCTCCATTTTCATTCCTTCTTCTACGATTATACGATTATACGTTTCTACGATTCTACGTTTAGACTATTCTACAAATAACCCGATTATTGGAAAGAATTTTTATAACTATTATAGAAGAGAATATTAATAATAGTCAGAATAGAATTAGATTGGATTATACTTTTTACTTCCAAAACACTAACCACTACCTTCGCTTACATAAATTGATAGGCTATCACTTTTATCGCTTAGCAAATATTACTGAGTATAATCTAATATACACAATTCGATTAGATCACGGTTCACTTTTCGTTGAGATAAAAATAGGATATAACTAAACAAATTTGGATATGGATATCCATCAGTAATATCTGATTGTGTTATTTAGCTTTGATTGTGTTATTTAGCTTTGATTGTGCTATAAAAGACTCGCTTTTACGTTAGAATCTAAGGTATAATTGAATCTATTTCGAATATAAAAAAGAGAATATATATCCAATATACAAAAGAGAATATAAATCCAATATTCAAAAGAGAATGAGAATATAACTGATTCGACGTACAATCATAGATTGTGTATTATATATTAAGAATTTAATTAAATATAACAACTTACCATTTGAAATTATTAAATTATGGAATATTAGTTGTATATCCGCGTTTACGTAAAAGATTGCAAATCGAATAGAACATTCTATAATTAAAAAGATTCTAGAATCTAAGAATATAACTGAATTCTAATCTTATTTAATAGAATTTTACTAAATTATTTACTTAGAAAAAGTAGTTCAATTTCACAATAATCTATTTATTTTCACAATAATCTATTTATTTTGTGTTTGATAAATCAAATAATAATAGTAATCTAATAATAATTGTTTATAGAATAATAATATATTTGCTACCTAATATAAATAGTAATATAACCAAACACATTCCAATATTTTATCACATTCGTATATTCCCTCCATCAAAGTGAATGAAAGGAGGTACCTTAAATAAAATTTAAACTTACACAAAGAGTTATACCTCTATGGAGAAAGTATTTAAAGAATACCCACTTGATAATCTATAGGAAGATTAGACTTTATTTAGATAAGAAGAGGATCTTTAATCTAGACACCATTTTAATCTATAGGTAGATTCTACTTTATTTTTTAAAAATAGGAAAAGGTGGAAAAATCAAATTGTAAAGAAATCTAAGCTAACAAAATAATCCAATACATTTAAAGAAAAGTGGCAACACGATACAACTAAAGCGGTCATAATGTGATAGTAATCTAGGTGGTAGTTAATCTAATATGTTGATAGCGGTATAGTTTAGTTAATATTCTAGTCTATTGTTAATATTCTATTTTTATAATATTATATTTAACTAATCTATTTTATATCAGAAATAATATATATTTATTTAATAGTTATAGTTAATATATTGAATATCTAATAGTTAATATATCGACTATATGATATTTCATAGTTAATATATCTAGATTATAGAAGAATTATACTTACTAGTAGATTATTATACAAGAATAATAGTATATATTCTATCAGTTAATATTATCAAATAGTTATAGGTAATTTTACTTATGAAAGTAAGGTACTATAGCAAAGTGGTAATGCACTATACTGTTAATATGGCAACCGAGAGTTCGATTCTTTATAGTACCTGTATAAATATTTTTTGTATCTGATATTGCGATTAAGGTAATAATTATATTATTATTTTTGTTTTTTGAGACTCAAACTTTAATTGTAAAAGCGTCTAGTTGATTTTTGCTTGTAATTTTACAATAATCTAGAAAAGTATTATTTGGAAAAGATCCGAAAAAGGCACTGTGTTTTTAGTTGTACTATTTTTCAGTAGTTAGTCGTCCGTTAATTTGTATTTTAATACCTTTAATATTAGCAGGTAGATTAGTATTTTTAAAAAATATTTGAATAGCCTTTTGAAATTTAGAAAAGTATTAATATTATGGAGTAGATATTTGAGATAGAATATTACTATTAATATAAGGATAATAAATACGTGTTATTACGAAACATACTTTTGTACCAAATACTTTTTCAAGATATAGTGCAATATTATATAGAGCTTTCTTATGATTAATATAAAAAAATAGTTTAATTTCAACTTTCTTATCAGTAAAAATAGGTTTACTTAGAAAATTATTTTACTAAAACAACGAAAATTAGAGTTTAGAAAGAGTATTACTGTTTTAATTATATTATATTTTTTATTTTATGAAAAAGAGTAAGATTGTTGTGATATACCCATTTTGTGTGAAGTAACATTGGAAATAAGGATATTTCTTATATTCTATGCAAAAGTAAAAAGTGTGTCAAATGACAAATATTTTAAGATTATCCTTTTATTTGAGAAATAAGATGTGATAGTGTGGTAAAGCTGAGAGAGGGATTAGAACCCTTCATTACACCAGTTTGAATGGTATGGTTTAACCAATTACCCTATTACAGCTTAACTAGTTATTACTAGGCGGATTTTGTTTTAAATTTTAGTATAATGCTAAGTATATAATGCACTGAAACTGAAGGATAATAGTTCGAAATATTATTATTAGAAGATATTTATCTTATTTATAACTATATTTATTTAAAAAAAGTAATTACAAAATATTTTTATTTTCTATAAAATTGCCATTGTTTACACCTTATTATTTAGAATAAAACCTTTTTTATATCCCTACTATTTGGGTAACAGTAAATCAATAATAACTAGTTAACCCTATATATTAGTAATTTATTTAATTTTTTTAAACTTATACTATTTAATAAGGCTAAAAGGGCTAAATTTTAGGATTTTAACCGAAATTAGACAACACCACAAGTTGTTACTTTTCCAATTAAGTTAGTAATACCTTAAATTTCTGCTTAGCTTATATCCAATTATTTTTATAACTCTGGGTATCGATTTCAATTTTTAGAGCTATCTAACACCTTCAGGAGAAAAATACTAACACACCACACTAGTTTCTATCGGTAAAAGATTTTAAGATTTTAAGAATTTAATAATTTAATAATTTAAGAATTTAACATTTTATATAATAATTGACGAAATTATGGAAATCTTTCATATTACTACTTATCACACAGATAAACCTTTTAACTCGATTTGACATCGTTTCACTCGTATTTTATATACGTGGTACTCATTTCATTAGGATACTCCGATTCACTCCAATAAATTAAAAAGCTTAGAATTAAGAAAGTATTAAGAAATTATTTTTAAAGAATTAATTAAGAATTATTTATCTCTCGTGCATGATACGAATTATTATGATTAAAGTGTTAACCTTTTATTTATTCGAATGGACAAAATTAACAAACTGGACACACGTCGTGGAATGTGAATATTTTTATTTATTAAATAATATATTTCCAGAATCCGACAGAAAAAGTATATCAATAATATAAAAAGATAATAGTTAGATATATATAATTATATATTATAACCCTACAGACTAAATTGGATTGTAGACTTTAATTAAAGAAATTGTTAATTCTATGCAACAATAAAAAAATTTAAACTTATAAAATATTTAGAGTTAGGGAGTTCTTAAAGTTGAGTTATAAAATTTGGTATAATCTACATATAGAAATTATTGGGCTTACAAAATTAATAAAATTTAATAAAAATTAAGTAATGTAATAAATAAATAAAAATCTAAAAACCGTTAACTTTTAAAAAAAATGAATTGTAAAAAAGAGGTAATACTTACCTTAGCGGACCGATTGAAACCGTATAAACGTTTGAAAGGATTGAAAGGTTAGAAAGGATAGAAACGATAGAAACGAGGTGTATGTCATTCTTGACAAATTAACGAAAATTACCATCATACCCCCAAATAGTTAAAATAAATAGTGGATAAGAAATAGGGTATAATATTCATATATGTAAAAGGAATCCAAAAGGAATATTAATCTTAATCTTTATCATTATCTACCACCGAATCAATCAATTTTATATTTTAAGATTCTACTAGATATTTCCGTTGTTGTTATTTGATAAAGTTAATACTTAGACTGATTGAAATTGAAATAAAAATATTATTTTAAGGATAAGGTAATCGGATATTACTTTTAAGGATCAGGTGTTAAATGAAAATTATATATTTAATACTTTTCTTAGTCATTTATCGTCAAATTTAATATTCTATTCAACTTAAGAAATAAAATAACACACACTGCTTTATCTAAATATACTGTCAAAGAAATCTATGTTTATGGTGTGTTAGACCGAGAAAGAAAAGAGACAAACTAAATTAGATTATATAGGTAGATTATACTTAAACTATTAATTTATTAGGAAAAGTTGGTATCCTATCCTCCCTACTGCTAATTTATTTTTAGAAGTTTCAAATTTGGTGTGGTTAGTTAGTACCTCATTTTTAATTACATATTTAAGTTTTTAAATTAATAATTTTTTGCAAATAAATTTTACTACCTCATTTACTATTTTCCTAAGTTAGTTATATATCCATTAGATTTTATAGAAGATTTTATTTAATTTATTAATTAATACCCAAGAACACACACCATAAAGACTTTTATAACTTTAAATTTTGGGTTGTGGTTAATTTCTTTTATAACATTACCAGATATATGTAGATTGTACTTAATTATTTATTCCCTAAATACCTCATTTTAATTAGCTTTACGCGTCTTCGAACTACATGATAAATATAACACGAAGCGGCTACTCACACATTCTTTAACGCAAAGCGACTAGAAGCTGATTATTGACAATAGCAGATTAGGAGACTAATTAAATTTTAGTTTATAACTAAATACTAAACTATTATCTATCACTTTTTCAACTAATATAGTAAATATAATACTATATGAATTAAATAATTAAAAAGATTTTGTATAAAATTTACTTAACTACATTTCAAGGTTAAGATACCATATTACTAGATTGACACTCTCACCACACAACAAATCAAACACGATACCTTACATCAAAGCGAGTGATCACACCACATTATTTAAAACCGACTGAAACTTTAGGTGCCTCACGAACACGAGTAAAACGCGTATTAAACTTTAGGAGGAACAAGAGTAAAGCGAGATGGTAGAGTTCACGTGGCTCGTTTATTAAAAAGTATTAGAACTTATGTTGTAAAGGGGTAAATATTTTACTAAAAAGACTTGTAGATATTTAAAGCAGACTTGTAAATCTTTATAAAGAAGTTTTATTTTAACTGATTATTTAGGCCACATAAATTTCTTTTATTTTTTCTATACACATTTATAATATATAGGAAGATTCTACTTTATTTCTTTAATAAGCTTTTATTTTTTATAATTTTGGAATCAAATAGGATACTATTACAAACTAATGTATAGAAATCTACAGGTTTTATAGTAAATATATTATAATAATTGACATTTGATCGCATACTTATTTAGATTTATCTACACTCTTAATTGAATAGTTATTCTATTTTTAGACATTATCGTTTATACTGTTCAGTAGTTATTTGATATTAACAGAATAATGAAAGATTAGAGGCATTTTGATAGTTTATCCTTTTTATACACGTTAATTTATATTAAATGGTATAATTTTCTAATAACATGATTTTTTGTAAAACTAAAATAGATAAAGTTAAGTAAGAAAGTATCGATTTTTCGTAAGATTACGGATTTTACTTGAAAAGGCTAATAAGTTATCGTTAATTTTATTGAAAAGGTTAGAGAGAAGAAAGATATATCTCATTTCTATACTATTTCATTTCACACTATTATATTACACTTTATTATACTTCAGTTCTATATTTTTAACTAGATACAATTACCATTCTAAAAAAATAAAGATTAAATAAAATATTTATACTTTAATAGCATGCGTGTTATCCATTGATCAAGTTAACACGATTAATTAGATTAATTTTCAAATCTTTATAAACAATCAAGCGTAAAGAAATCTTACTATTTTTATATAAAATTTTGGCCACTGTTTATTTAAGTTAATTATCGTAAGAAGCGTGGTATTATTATCTTAATATTTACTTTAAGGTATTATTGAAGTATAGTATTCTAGTATTATAGTATTATATAATTATAATTTTCATTTATATAACACATTCCGAAATAAGGTAGTTATGCTAAGAAAGATTGAATATTTGTACTTATATTTTTTATAGAATTTAAAAAGGGTAGATTTTATACAAAATAATTAGATTATATAGGTAGATTATAATTAATTTATATAATTATACAACTTATAGAACCATTCTATAGGTAGATTATACTTATTTAATATAAGGATATTTATTTTTAAGTAGTACTTTTTCATTAAACACACGCTTTTATTGCACATTTTTCCAAATTTAATTTTAGAAATATTAATAAATTAATAAAATAATGAATAAAATTAAAGGCTTATATTTAAATAATTAATATGTGATATTAGTGTTTCTTTAACTATAGATAATTAATATGATCAGTAATCTTTTTTCTTGTATCTACCATTAAACTTAATAGTATTATAGTCTAGTAGTATCCATTTTACTCACTTTATTATCTGTATTAAATTTTGATTGGATCTTGAATAGTACTTATTGTAGTATTTTAATAAAACTTAGCGAATATCCTCTTGTCTTTAACAGGTACACTAATTTAGATTAAAAATATTAACACACTAGTGTAATTTACCTACACAAAGTAGATTTACTACTTTTAATAAAATAGGAGATATGTGTTAGATAATTATACGTAGATTATATCATCTAATATCGTTTTAAATCATTATTTAATTTTTAGTGTTAACTGTTAATTTTAGGTAAATCTTAAATATTTATTAAAATCAATTAATTATTCTAAATTTCCTATGGAATCTGTTAAATATTATTATTCAACTTACAACATCTCACAATCCTTCATCAAGACCTTTATTACCCTTATATCTATTATATAGTAAGATTATACTTATTTAATAATAGGACCTTTCTTCTATAACCATTAGAATATATATTAAGATTATACTTACTTATTTAAAGAATAGGAGTAAAAATAACTTCCAGTAGTGGAATATTAATAGTGCTTTAATAAAAGTTCGTATTATTACTATCTTACCTTTTTATTATTTTGTGTAATAAGATATTATTACTACTTTATAATCAATATAGTCTTATATTTTATAAATAGTTAGTATTATCTTTACGAAAATTATAGTATTTGAACTATCTTTAAATAACCACGATATTCCTTTTTAGTTGTTAACTGTACTCCATCCTAATAAATTATTTTGTGGAGATATTTCCTTAAATTCTATAGGAAGATTAGAATTATTTAATAATATGTCCTTAATCTAAATTTAGATAAAATTTATCCATAATTTACTATGCTGATTAACCATACCTTGACACTGTATATTTTATAGTTTGATTTTACTTAATTTTAGGACTTTTAATTATGAGCTTAAAACCTATTTGGGTTATATTTATTTATTTGAAAATGATCCATTTAATTAGTATCTTTTTATACTCCTTCCCGTCAATCCATTAATAAAATCATAGCGATTGAACTCATCAACACTCGTTTCTATCCGAGATTACTAACTATGGTATTTAAGCTATTTAAGCTATTTAAGCTAACTAAGTAGGAGCTTTAGCTACCCCGTACATCGTATGAAAGGAATCAAATCGATATTAACTTAATTTGTTGAAATCTCAGTAGATAACTAAAACCGTATTTTACTACGTATTAATTTTATAAATAATAACGACAAAGTATTGAAATCCATCAAAATATTGTGAAATAATTAGTATAATTTAATTAGATTGACTATCTAAATATAAGTGGATAGTAGTCAAAGTATCGTATTCATTACCCAACACCAAACACCTAAACACATAACAGCATTACACTTTTACACTAATAAGTTTTATATTTTTAGATGAAAAAACACTATATAATATAGATTTATATAATTTATAGAAACCCACTGTGCTTCTATAGATACTTTATACTTTAGCTATTGTTTAACTGGTAGAACACCCTTACTATCATTGAACTTACTTTAAGTTTTACTATTTTATAGTAATTAGTAGAAGTTTACTATTTAACACAATGAGTAGAACTTTATATTTTAATATATTTTGTATTCCAAAACTCTTATCTAATTCAATCGAATTACTCTATAGTAAACTCCATTTCAATTATAAAGACTCCCAGATATTATTTTAATATTCTATTAATACTTTATTTAGAAACTCTTTAAATTATCATATTTAACATCAAGAAATTTTAAAGTAAATCAGTAATAATATATAAATAAGTAATATATATTTTATTGTAGTATATACTTATTTTGTACCTTACACTATCGTAATTTTTTATTATGTTGGATAATAGTTATGACTCTTAATTTGATCAAGTAATTAATAGATAATTATTAAATAATAACTTATAGTCTAATATAATTTTTTAAAACTACTAATATTATAGTATCTTTATTATTTTAAATTCCCATCATTTTTTATATTCGCTAAATAAATTAGCTAGATTAGAAAGATTAGATAGATTGTGTGATTAAGAAGAAATAGTTATTATTAGTGATAAATAAGTTCTAGTTATTATTAATAAGAAATAGTTATTAGTATTAAAGTTACTTATTATTTCAATGTTAGTTAAGTTATTAGAACTAATAATTAAAATATTATATTTCCAAACCTTAAGTTTTATTTTGTTTTGAGGGGACTATATGAACCTCGATACTTATATCTTATTATTTTTCTATTAACTTATTCTTTTCTTACCTCCATGGGTCAAAAAAATAAAAAGGGTATAAAAGTATTTAATTAAGTAAAAAGAAAATAAATAATTAAGTAAGTACGGTAAGTTCGTCCAACTAAAAATTACATAAACTA
>Ga0157364_1001367_pt1 | contig 20562 bp, 9 predicted proteins | sample AttsexASBM2_FD_111476 | JGI IMG/M metagenome (GOLD analysis project Ga0157364, IMG submission 111476) | Fungus gardens microbial communities from leaf cutter ant in Ribeirão Preto, State of São Paulo, Brazil - Atta sexdens ASBM2 | ecosystem: Host-associated > Fungi > Mycelium > Unclassified ...
CAATCAACTTTAAGCAATTTTATTCTTTATAGTTATTTCAATATTACTTTATAAATTTAGATAAAAAAAGAATTTATATATTTTTCGCTATTTAATAAAATCTTTGTGTAATTGAAGAAAATATTTTCTTTAAATTAATTCAAGATTTTTACATTCTAAAAGTTAAATAAATCGCGGTTTTTGCGCGTCTATATAATTTTCTATTAATATTAATATTAACATCAACATGGCAGAAGAATTATATAAACGCCATATACTATTAAATCCACATCAATAAGAATATATGAATCTTTTAGAATATATGAATAGAATATATGAATAAAAAAAAAGTGTTCATTAAAAATATAATTAATAAATAAAAATTGCAATATGCGCGCGCGAATGAATAAAATAAATTCACTGTTTTACAATTTACAAAAAAAGTATATCAGGACTCTAATTGATAACAAGGATTAGGATTGAACCAGTAGCGAATTTACATATAAACTTCGTTTTCTACTGCCTTTGCAGATTCACGCACTTTACCATGTGTAGTATAAAATAGAGCTCTTGTGCAGGTGGCGTCGTATGAAACAAATTGCAATGAGCATGTAAAACCAGTATTTAAACGCACGGACGCGTGCACACATATTATACATCACGTATGCACATATAAATATATGCAAACCGCATTTATTATATCACAGTTAGGATAATATATTTTTTGTTCGATTTCTAGTAATTATGAGTAAAATTTATAGGAAAGACAAGTTGATTTGTTAATGTTTCACATTAATTTCACAAATCGTTGATTTGTTAATGTTTCACACACACACACACACACACACACACACACACACACACGCGCGCGCGCGCGCGCGCATGCACACACTTAAATAACCATTCACGTCTAATTAATTTATAGGCGTAAGTAATTTCAGACAATCGTCATTACAACGTTGAAGAATACTCGAGATGAAGCTTAATTAAATTTGAGAGCATGCTGTTCGAGAATTATCTCTTTTCTCGAATATAATCCTAGAACAGGGGAATCTAATTAGGAAAATTATTATATTAGAACCGTCGTCACATATATGTCTATATTACCATGTCGCGTTTTAGAGATCCAAAATTTCATTTTGTGCTTAAGCTTTACGTTCAGACAAGTTGATGTTAATTCACACGCGCATTCGTAAAACTTTATTATTTGAAACCCTCTTTACGTTTCGTTCCCGGAAATGAAACTACCGGGCGACAGCACAATTTTGCTTTAATTTTTCATATCAGCGAAATTCATTTGGCGAATATTACACTATGAGAAAACCATCACGTTTATGACTATCAAAACTAATAAAAAAAGATTGGTTGAGGTCTGCCAAGTTACTTTCTGTTTTGAAGGAAAATCATACAGATCGAAATGGATGTTCATAATGCCCCAGCGGTATATCCGATAACGCGTCTAGCCGCTGTCACCTGTCGTCTCGACTTTTGATGTTCAGGAGAGATAAGAGGTAACCTGGAGCAGCACAATATTCCAAAATCGGATAAATTGACACGTACAATATTTTTCAAGTAAAAATAGATTGACGTCAGTTTTATTAAATTCCAATTTAAAAAATTTAAACTTTTAATTTCGTAACATTATGTCCTTATAGAAAAAAAATAACATTACCTTTCAAATAAAACAAAAAGAAAAATTTAAATATCCTTATCAATAATGTTATCGATGAATATTTTCTTTGTAAACATTTGAAAATCTTAAATGTATTTTATATTATAAATCAGGATTTGCATTATACATTAGGCTTTTACGTTAGGATTATAGATTAGGATTTGCATTATACATTAGCATTTTGCATTATACATTAGGATTTCACATTTAGTAAAACTTTTGTAATTGGCTTTGTAATTGGCATTAATTTAAGTTATATCGATATACAGCACGTGTATTCACCTTATACTCTCTGCAATACTGCAATATTTTTCACTCGCAAGCAGCCTATTGAAACTTTTGTTCAAACTTTTATTTGAGGATCTTTAGTAAAGATTAACAAGTCGTAATCATGAATTAAAATATTTTTTGAATTATATAAATATTATACTTTTTAATTTCTTTATTTAAAATAAAGTAGTTTAATATTTTCCAATTACAAAGCCATACAATTTCTGCTACGTGCAATGGCATGTAGAAAATAAAACTGATTGTGAATTAACACCCGCAAACGCTAATATTCGTTCTACATTCATAGCAATATTTTTATCGATTTTGTATCGAAAAAACTGTGCTATAACTTCCTATAGTAAGTTAATTTTTAGTGATATTAACGATAACTTTGTGAATTATGATAGTTTCATGAAGATATATCTACATAGATAATATGTATAAAGAATATTGTCATAAGCTTTAATTTAACCAGAAGATACAGAATTATTTGACATGCCTCCACATCTAGGGTTACATTCCAAATTTAGAACGTCCGTAATTAGAAACACTATTTTCTAAAGCAACGCGATCGAATGCGAGGCAAGCAGAATTGTTTGTTCGACTTCCCCTCGAAATTGAGGCGGTTCTCGCACCGCTCCTTACAACATCCGGCTGGAAACATACATGAGCAAGACAAATCAATGATATACGAATTGGTTTGCCGATAATTCAAACAACAAAAAATAATATTGCAACATGTTCATTTTACAATTCGAAAAAAAGATATCAATTTCGGGACTGTAGTATTATATCGACAAAATTATATAAAAATTGTACAATAAACATAATTAATTTAACTTGAAAGTTACTTATGTTTGTACAGAAAAGATGTTTAGCTAAAGTATTTAAAAATTTAAAATAAAAAATTTAGATATAAATCTGAAAATAATTTTGTCGAACCATCGAAATAATACTCAAGCATGGTGAGCAATGTTACAAAAATTTTAACATTCTAGTAACCAGTTTGAGTGTTCTACATAATTTTTTTTATCTGTATCTATAGCTAAATTTTTAGATATTTCATTAAAATCGTTCTTCCCATCTAGTTACTAAAATTAATGTGTTAAAATAAATGTTTATTTTATTATTATAATTTTTTCGATAACTGAGAAGTTTCTGCAATAGTTTATTTAAAGCATTCATGCGGATCAGATAATAAGGAATTTTTGCAATAACAAATATGAATCCAGATACAATGAACGCTCACATTATCTTTTTCTTAATTAAATGTTGAAAAGAAGATAACCTAATCTTAGCGTTTACCATATCTGGATAAACACAATACAAAAACTCCCTAATGTCATAATCTGAAAAGACCGTAGTCGCTATTAAAGTAACGTTGCCGGAAATTCAAAAAAACATGTGCACGAATTCGCTAGACTCTGTCGATGGAACGTGCGGCAATACTTCGCCCAGTTGGACGTCCTATCAACCAAACTGTCACCATGATGAAAGCCATCGGTCGTGTGTCCCGTACGAATCGTAACCAAAGAGACAATCGATGCTACGACCATTGCCATTAATCCGAATCAATACGTATAAGACTCGATCCCAGTCGTGCTTTTTCACGTGGAAAATCCACGGTGTAAATGTACTCACTCCTCTCCTGAAGTCTCTCTGAGAATAGCACGAAAGACGGTGTCGGAGGAGGAACGAGTCGATGGTAAAGGCGAAGTCTCCGTTTAATCCGTTGCAATCGAAGAGACCTCCACTCTACCGCGTCGCCTTCCTTTTCACTTGCTACGCTTATTCGCTTCGTACCCCTCCCACGACGTCACGTTGGTAATCCCGGATAAAATCCCAAAGTGATTGCCTCGCTTTTTCCGCGGCACGGCCAAAGGAGAGACTCTCTCTGTACAGATACGTATGTAGACGGGGAGGTAGCTGAATTGCGAAGTCTCCAAGTATTCGCGTCGAGAAGAGAGAAACTCTCAGCGTGGACTGGACGGGAGTCTGGTAATCCGCATCGAAGGGCAAATCAAACAGAATCACGAGTAGCAGACTATTGCGAATAGGTGCGCGGAGGTGAAAAAGTGAAAGAGAGAAAGAGTGCCAGGATATTTGGATAAAAAAGGAAGCAGTATTTGATATCTTACGATATGCGGACCATCCTTTTGACAATTCTATCTGACTATGGTCGCTTTTCATACGCGAGACGCATATCTCCGTGCTTTTGCACGGATAAAGCCTCCGGATTGTCCGCGGACAACGCGGTCGACGTTCATATCGGGAGAGAAATAAAATGATCTCTTTGCGGAATGGAAAATATTTCTATTGCAGAAACGGATTCTGCACGCCGAGTAAACCGTACAATAAAATAACAATGGTGCAACAATGTGTGCGGAATAAATGTTATTCACAAAATGTGCTTTACGTAAAACAATTGGCGTGCGTGCCCGCATTCCGCCAAGCGAGAACGCGCTGCCGTTGTGTTTCCCATAATCCGAGTACGCATAAAATCCAAATGACATTTAAATCAAGTTGACACTATCTTCTCGGTCTAGCTTAAACGCCCAGTTCATATCGCGTTAAGTGAGCGTCGCCGTCAACGATGTGCATTCAACCGTAAATTACTGAAAATGGGAGCGGGATGTACCGCCCATGGCTGGTCGACGTGGTTTAAAAGGCTCCTGAGATTTCAATGCTGCCATAGAATAAATGTTAGAAACGTTGGCACATTTCACATAAGCGCGCGTCCTTACATGGGTCCGCGGCACAATAGCCTCGCACACATGCACATGTGTTCATTCACCCGCGCTCATGTACACTGCACGCGGAAATTTACGCGGAAGATGGTGGGTGAATGTTACACATACGAACATCTCTTCATGCTTACAAAAAAAGGAGGAATCGCGCGACATTTCGCTCCGCATGCAATGACGCTCGAAGGTAAATACGGTCATTCCGATACTGTTCTAGTTTGCGTCAATCCGTTTATACTAATATATATGGAAAAAATAAAAAAAAATAAATAAAAGGTGAAATAATGAAAACGTAAAACAAATTTCAATACTACTACCTAGAAATCATTCGGGTATTGAAAAATTTGTCAGACAAAAATATTGCTAAAACGTAAAAAAGATATTTGTTACTGCAATATTTTTACCGATATCGTGCTCTATCAATATAAATTGAAGCTAGTTAATAACACGGAATGATGGATCCCTGTTAATTGTTATTCTACACGAGCAGATGCAAGACAGATGTTTCCTATTGTCCTAATTAAAGTTTGATGATTCCCGCAAGGAAAAGACTGATTTTCTTAATCCTGCGTTGGTCTGTTCGAATTTTTGACTAAAAATATAATTTATTTTTTTTTTTAATATTTTATTGAAAAACTTTTTCCTCTGGTATTTAATAATATAAGATCACGTAAGATTCACGTTAATATAAAATCTCTTCTCTGCGAAAATTTTTTTACTTTTTACAAGAACTTTTTAATTAAATTCACCCAAACGATACGTACGATCGTACACTAAATTTGAACGGATCATAGGGTTAAATAAATAAACTAATAGAACAATACTAGAATCATTTTCTGGGAGTGACGTATCTTGTTTCACGCTAATTTGAATTTATTACAATTACATTATGCGTCTAAAATTAAATTATTATATGAAATATGCATATTGTGCATACGTCGTGAAACTCGCGTTTAGCAAAACGTTATGCATTAAGAATAATAATATAATTATAAATCGATCGACATTTGAGATTCTTAACTGACGAGATAATGGATTAAATGAGGTGCGCTAAAGGAATTATGATCAGATGCAAAGCAAGAGAAGGAATGATAACAATGGACGGAGTTGACGACGCCGTTTTTCGACCACTTTCACGGATTTACGTAATCGGCTTCTGCCTCTTCCGACCGCGGTGAAGACTGGCACAGCTTTTCTCAGCATAATGAAAGATCTTTTGTCACTCGAGAGAGAGAGAGAGAGAGAGAGAGAGAGAGAGAGAGAGAGAGAGAATTAATATATTTTCATTCAGAATATCGAGTAACGAAAGGATCAAAGTTCCGAAACTGTTAAAGCTTGTATATAAAATTAAGAAAGTTTTTCCCTGAGATTATAAATTTAATATCAGAATATCCGAAAGTTATACTGACTAATTGGATGGATAATTTTATATTTTTTGTATAAAGGAAAATAAAATTTAATTTTCAATTAAATATATATATAATTTTCAATTATATAAAAATCGATCTTTTTTCCTAATTATAATAACGTAACAGATTTTTATAACCATACATTTTAATGTCTAAAGTTTTAAATATAATATTCGGAAGTTACGTACATCTATTACTATTTGATTCTATTATAAAAAATAAAACTATATATAAATTTTTAAAACCTTTCAGCATTCAAATAGGATTTGTTCTTTTGTTTTACGAAACATCTATGTATATAATCGATATGAGTAATATCTATCAATATCTATCAATATCTGTCAATATAGTCAGAAACTATTGTATTACTATAAACTATAAACATTGCCCGGACAATGCGCCATTATATCGATTTCTTCAAACCGTTGTCCAAATATTAAAAATGTTTTTATGCACACATTACAGCACATATTTATATTCTCTCTAAAATGTTTAAAATGAATCTCATCTATGAAGAGTGAAATCTTACTTTTTTAAAGAATGAAATTGAATCATTCTTTTTCAAGATTGGCTCAATTTTCACTCTTCAGAGTAAGATTCCAAAGAATTTAAAGAGTTTGAAAAATTAATTGTGAAACTGCTAATTCAATAAGATAAAATCACAATTTTTGACATCCTAATAATAGTTAAAAAAATACACAGAATGTGTATTTTTTTAAAATCTTTATTATTATAATTAGTAATGATAATTTTAGAGGAGAAAAGATCATTTTTTATATTAATTGGAAATTGATTATTACTTTCCTTTATATAGAAAATATAAAAGTTATCCAATTGTCGATGTAACTCTCAAACATTTTTATTTTTTTAATTTCTTAAGGAAAAGCTTTAAAATTTTATACAAGTTTTAATAATATAACGATATAAAATGGCACATTGTAAGACAATTAATTTCGTAATTATATACTTTTAAACATCCTGTATATGAAAATCAGTCGTCGTTAATGACTTTTAGAGATGCCAACGTGTTCGATCACATCTCACGATTCTTCGCGCGCCTGCCGTATATAGATAATAGCAGATTGCCATCTAATTTTCGAAGCGGGTTTCGTTCCGCACGATGCATCTTCATAGCAGCGTAACGCGCCGATTCCCAAAAATCGTTGCATATATGCATACAAAATTGCGTATGTGCGCTCAGCGAGAGCGATCGGTGGCGCCGATCTCCCGTGCGATCAGTTGCCCTGATGCATACAAGCGTGTTCATGCGCGCGACCGGAAGTAACCGCTCGTCAGCGAGATAACGATAATCAAGCAGACGCAACAAGAGTGCGTTCTTAAATAAAATTGCACGTTACCGTGCATATAAACTCGCATGGCATAGAAGGTGAGAGGGAGCCAAGAGAATCACTATATTAAATCCTGTACTCTTCCTCTTTAATTTTCTGTTATCTTCACTTTAACCTGTCCTTTCTTGACTCGTCGAGCTCATGATCGTGATGACACGTGTGGACTTGCATAACCAGAACAGATAATACCTCCTCTTATTGATTTAAAGTACTGATAAAGTATATTTAAAAAATGAGATTATTCTTCGATAATACACTTTTTTTTTAATGAAAAATACGATATATATCTGATATCATAACATATTATAATAATTCCGAATTACTTATTTTTATTTTAATTAACTGAAAGTCTTAAATGATTTACTCAAAAGTTGATGTGTAAATTTACCGACAATATACATCTTAATTCTTCCAAATTTTAATTTCTTCTTAATTAGTTTTTCTTTTATGAAAGTTAATTTTTGTATTCTATTCAAATATATTATTATATTATGATATTACTAATATTATTTTGTCATAAAAATATTTAAAATTGTCAATATGTATATCGTCATTGATACTGGAATTAATTCATGATGCATCATTTAGTAATGCTTTAAAATATGATGCTATTTTCACGCGAATAACTAAATATGTGACTGTTAAATCGATGATAAAATACATGCATAATTCCGAGTACTGTTATGTTATATTGTACAATCGTGAATGATTGATCATCTTCTATTCAAAAACAGTTATCAAACTCATTTCAAATATAGAGAACTGTGTGATTATGAATTATTCAATAAAAAAAGCTATAATTATTATAAATCAATATAAATATTCAATATTTCTGAAGACATTCACGAATACCGAGTTCATCATAAACTATGCATACAGAAGCAGATCGCTAATAAAAATATTGCATTTGACGATGTAAATTAAATTGCGTAGTTTCATTTACAATGCGAAATACGATTTGTCGTATCTTCGTCGCTCTAACACATGCATTAACGAAGGGAAAGCACGAGCGCGTACGAGAGAGAGAGAGAGAGAGAGAGAGAGAGAGAAGAATAAGGGCATCAAAAGCGAAAGGATGGAGAAACGGGAAAACGGGCTAGATGAGTAGCAAGAATGGTTATCGCGTAAGCCAAGCTCATATCTTATCCACCCGAGCTTTTCTCCTCGCAATTGCAATCGCATGAACGTCATGGCTCGTGCGGCTCACCAACGCATGATTAGCGCAGAGTCGCCATGGATAATTTTGTTTGCAAGTTAAATGAGAAATTGTCTCTTTTTACACACACTCGAGGATCTGTACAGAAAAGAGAAAGATGGAAAGAAGAAAAGGATAAAGAGCGAAGTAATGGAGAAATAAACAAAAATTAACGAAGCATGGAACACTGCTATAATGTGTATATGGAGAAGGCTGCGTTAATAGAACGATCGTAAAGTTCTAATTTGCATTAAGTAACCGAATATGTAATATGAGATCGTAATAAAAATTCATAAAATAAAATTTAATAATAAAAGCAAATGTAGGAAGGATCTACCGATCACAGCGTCCCACAATCGCTTGCAACGATCTCAGAAATCTCTTTCTTACTTCGTAATTAGTTTCCTTCATGGAGATTTTGGTAAAATCATAATAAACTTGTTGCTACAGCGAAACGAATTTGTATTGAGAAACGATGAGATCGAGCGAAGAAAAGCGGAAAAACGAAAAGATAACAAAAGAATACAATGTAATGTGGGGAATAGCGTATTCGAAGCGGGGAAAAGCAAAGCAGCTGAGGCCGCACTTAAATCATTGCGCATGTATACATATAATACATATATATCCGCGCACCGATAGTAGCCGATGAAGGTGCATGGAACATCTTTTGTGTGAGATAATGAGAAGGATTCAATTAGTCTGCGGCTGGCACTTAATGCTCCCTTCCCGATTATAGTTCGAGCACGAGGGACGCACCAACAAAACGTAAAAAGGATTATATAGCAAGTCATGTTAAAATTATGAAAAATACACGTGACAACAACAAAAAATATCTTCGAAAAAGTGAATACAACAAATACTACTATACAACGAATACTACTACAAAAATAATTTTTTTTATTTCAATTAGTAATTTTGATAAGATAATTTTATTCGAAGTAATTATTTATCAAATTATTGTTCTCGCAATATTTAACACAACATATTTTAGATATCGCTTGTTTATATAAGAAAGAAATATTAAAATAAATAAGCTTAAATGTAGCTTGATAATAATAAAAAATTTTTAATTAGAACAAAATCTTTTTGAAGTTCTTATTTCGCTACAGAAAGCACCAGACAAAATTTAATGACCTATGGCTGACGTTGCCCGTAAATTACGAAACCTACGACCAGCGGAATATGCGCTGCTCGTTTGTCGCACGTGCTGTCCTGGTGGAAAATTATGACTTCAGAAAATAGTCAGTTCCGAGACGTCGGTGGAAATACGACCACCGACCATTAAATAATTGATAAAAAGAACAATTTTTGCCGACTGTATTGATAATATCATTATTTATGGCTATACAAAATCCAATGATAAAAAGCATACTTTTACTAACAATAAGTATTAAAAGCAATAAATCACAACGAAAAACAATTTGGAAAATACTCATATTTTTATATCAATAAATGAATATTCGGCAATAGAAGAGAGAGTTAACTTTCATTTAATAACTGCACACTTCATCTTTCTACATCTAATTTCAGAAACTCGCTCCTTCCGGATAATATTCCATTCCGATAATAAACTTCAAAAGCTGAAAGATTGTAAGCTCGAATGTCTTCAGCAGTTTTATAAAGAGCGACAAAATTCCTTAATGTCACGCAGCAAAGTGCGTGCAATCACGCGTGTCTCTCAGTTAGTTCGAACGCTGGAATTTAATTACGGATGGACCGGATAAAGGCTGGCAGATAGCTCTCCGATGACATTAGCTGTAGGCTATGCGATCTCATATCGTCAAACCGACCCGCCGTGATACTGACATTCTGCACGCGCAGTAAAGCACTAAAATTTTTTTTTATTTTTTTTATGGCAAAAGCAAAAATACGATATTGACTCGTAAAGCAATGCTTGCAGCTACTATATCAAATATCTTTCAAAGCGCGACACACAAAAATGATATTATCGTATGTTCGTCGAAAAACAAATAAGATAACGAAGACATGCAGATTTCAACAAATAAACTTTAACAATTTAATTCGAAATTTATATACTTTTAATGTTTCTCTATATAATAATGATTCTAATCATTATAGTAAAAATATAATAACAAATATTCTCCTTTCCTTAACATTTTATAATTATTAAAACATTTTCGAAAATTCTCAAAAATCAAAGATTTATGATTATTTCGGCATTTTTAAATTTCAGATTTTAGTATTATTTCAATCGAAATATATTTCATCAATCGCCAATGTGCAATGATTTAATATAAAAATCTTTTAGATAAAATTAATATTTAATTAAAAACAGACTAACAAAAACACACAGATTACCTGAAAAAATATAATATACTATAAACGATACTTTTTAATTAAAACTCTTTTTTCATCTGAAACGTTCAGATCGTAATAGCAAACATCAACATATTTATCACGTTTTTTATATGTACTCTTACTTAGACGAATAAATGTGGAACAATCAAAGAAGACGTCAATTAATAACTCAGGAACCAATCTCTACTTTCGATCCCCTAAATTTGCCGAAAGGGGTAATCTAATGTTTATTTAAAAAGCTGCAGGTGTCGATCATGCGGTTGCCATTTATATCGCGTGTACTTGCTCTGTCGCGTATCACATTTTCTTCTTTTTTGGATTTGTCTTTATTTTTCTTTTTAGGTTCTCTTTCCTCACTTTCGAGTTCTCTTCGTTTTGGCAAAATACCAGAGTGCGTCATCAGTTTGCCTTTGACGCGCACCAGTCGGAAACACAGTTTCTCATAATTTCATAATCCAGCAGACTGAATGCAGACAGGATCTAGTTGTACGTGATGCAAAATACAATAATACCGAAATATTGCGAGTTAACATGGAATGATATACGGTGTACATATGTTGAGCCCTTCAATCTATTGTTCATGAAATAACGCGTTTAATCTTATTTAATAATGTAAATCAATAAAAAGTTTGTTAACAATTGACACTAATAGCAAACGAAAACATTTTTTATTTATTCGGTATAAACTTTTAAGTAATATTTTTTAATTATCAGCATGCATGTGACGTGTCATATTATATGATTGTTGTCTACAATTTTTCTATCTTCCTCCTTCCTCACATCCCTCCCTCCCCTCTCTCTCTCTCTCTCTCTCTCTCTCTCTCTCTCTCTCTCTGACGGTAGTTAAACTGCTACACTAAATTTTTTGTTGCTGCGTCAGCAACCAATGGAGAATTTTTCGCCCGCAGATGATGCATGAGGTTATTAACGCCACAGGCACCTCCACCTCACAAACTTTCACGAGATCACGAAGTTCAAGAAGCTTTTTCCGGTTCTTATACATCTAACTTTTTTAAGTTTAGTCGTACGATTTACAAGAAAAGTATGACACGAAGGTAAACTATGAACGTTATTTTTGTAAACTGCTTTACATCTTTATAATGTTATTTTTGATGTTCCAATAATACTAAATGCTGCTATATTGTAGAAACTAACTTTTACTATTAACTATTTAATAGTATTCATCAATATTTTATGCATGTATTATAAATTTGTATTCAATTAATATTGACTCGTCAATTAATATTAGCCTGTTCAATAATTTTGAGAATAAACGCAACTCTTTATATTTAGATATCTAAAAGACGAAGAGAGCCTTATTGTTCAACTCTTTATATTATACACATAAATCATTATCACATAAATACGTATTACGCGGATTACATTTAAAGAAAATATTTTAAAAATGAAATTAATGACAATAATTACTCACCAGATATGATGCTCTTAGGATTGGAGGATTTGCAAAATTCTTCCGATATCTGCAATTAAAATCATTTGGTCAGATATATATTTAAATGAATTAACGATTAAAAATAAATAAAATTTGATAAATAATAAATTTATACCAGAGAGAATGATAATCGTAAAACTATATAGATAATATATTCCATGCGGCAATTTTGGTAACATTTCTGATTCACATAGGGATTAAAGTCAACACATCAAAAAAGCTTTTTACGTAATTAAATATTAATCAATCTCATTAAGCATGTCCAGTGAGCATTCAGATTCAGATTCAATGAATAATTTGCGATATGCCCACGCATCAATAAATGTGCATATGTCTCGAATCAACCGACTTATAAGCTGCGATAATCAGACTATCAATATCTGCTATCAGTCGACATATACAGATCGACATATACAGATACATGTGGCTCGGTAAAGTCATTTATAGATAGCAAGATTATCTTTAATACAATAATATAATAAATAGAATAATTAATTTATCTGTTTAATTTTTTACGCGAACGAAATCGAAATGTATTAAAATATCTTTCTCTGGAAAATAAGTTAAAGTTTCACTACTAAATTATTTCATTATTAAATTGTTTTAATAGAAAAAGAGATGAATGTCAAAACTTGCATGATTCATATAATCATGATGCGGATTACATAAGCATTATTTACTCGACGATTGCTTTGTTACACACCGCAGCCGACTATCGAATAATCCCTTCAAAGAGGTCCGAACGTTCGATGTTCGTATTGGTGGTTGGGTAGAGTTTCGCAGAATTTCGCAAAGCGGCGGAAAGTTTGCACAATAGCAAAACCGGTCTTAAATGTAGCTTTGAACTAGCGCCACGGCGGTTAAGCGCCGTGCGCTTTGAGAAGCGCACACTATAATAATGAATCATTTTGCACGCATTTGACGCGATGCGTGTCACTTGTACGTAATTAAATACAGACGTATTGAGTTAAGAGCAAGTCAGGTGTGAACACGTAAGCAAATATAGAAGCGAACGTAAAGCATAGCGTAAAAGAAAATCGAGGAAGCTACTCCTGTACCGTGCGAGATGCTGTTTCGGTTTGCGGTTTCGTTTCTCATTTGTGGCAGCTGCCAATTCAGGGACACCGGTCGTTTTTCGAAGGACATTAAATGAGATTACACCTGTTGCGGTTTTCTCAAATTTTGAAACACACACATTTTATTTTCGGAATGCATTAACATTGTACGTATTATAAATGTATTCCTATTATATTACTAACTGCTTTTTTTTTCCGTTTATGATTCTCCTCGCGATACATCATAAATTTTCTTTTTCTTTTTTATTCAATTATATTTGCTTTTTATAATTATGTGTTACATTTGATAGTTTAAATTAATTAAGAAAAAATATTACAAAATATATAAAAATCATAAAAAAAAAGAGAAAAATACTTCTGTTCAAATTATTTTATTATTATGTATTAATTTTACATACTTATGTAAAATAAATATTATATGTATGAGAAAAAAATGAATTACATTGTGTGTAAGCGTTTCAAAATATTTCAAATATTTACAATAAAAACTAGATAAATGGAACAATTCTTTAACTTTGTGAACTTCTAGAAAATTTAAATAAAGGTAATTTAATTGTAATTTTGATATTTCAATGCATTTAAATGCATATTAGAACCAATTTTCTTATTATTAATCATATTCCAGAGATTGGATTTACTAATTTAATAATCGAAGTTAATTACTTCCCAGTTCTCTGCATGTGTGATTAACGTAGAACTAATCGGAATTCCTGAACGGTTTCATGACCTGAATAGCTAAATCAATGGAATTCGTCCTAAGATATTGACCTGAGACATATATCGAAGAATTGAGAGGTTGGAATATAATTTCTGGGATTAACCCTTGGACCTGTGAGAAAACTTATTTCAGTTAAAGAACACATGATATGAGATAACAGCATATAACTCAGAATGTATATAAATCGTATCATTTCTCTATCGATGTTAAATTAAGTAATTAAATGAAATTAAGAAATAAATATAATTGAATAAAAAAAAAAGGAAATTTATGACGTCATAAAGGAGTATATATAACAAAACTTTATGAAATTACGGATCATATATTGAATTCATCAATAATTACGTTCATCGATATTTTTATAGTAAAACTAAAATCTCCTATCGTAAAATAAATATGAAAAATATTGATTTTTTTTTATCTAACATAATCTATGAACAAGAAAGGAAAGGGTTAATATACTACGTAGGGCAGCATAGCTATAAATCCACACCAATATATATTGGACACTGCATGCAGCCGGTGTTCTCTACTTCCCAGTAGATAGAAGATCGATGCCAGGAGATGAAGAAAATTCCATGATGCACGCCGTAAGCGGAATCTTGAATGTACTTCCCGTCCGCAAACGGAATAAGTTGGTCCGTTCTCATACACATAGAAGACAAATTTCTATCTAAAAAATGTTCATGATATCGAAAACTACTATAAGTGCTCACGAAAAAAAAAAAAAAATGAATATCTATATAAATCATCTGAGAATATATAATAATATTCGCAAACAACTATCATTTTGTAACATGTAATAAGAAACGTGAGACGCAATATGTAATAAAATTTTTCTTCCCGATATTAAAAGAAGTTAAAATTATTTTCATTATTGCTTCATAATATCGTTTGAAATAATGTATATATTTATCAATGTATAATAAAATGAGTGTTTCATTTTATGTTTTACATTTTTATAAATAATATTATTCTTATTAATAAATATATCAGTTTTGATTTATTAATTTAATAAGCAAAATTATTCAATGCGTGTAACTATCGTGATAATAAAGGTACAGTTATAAATCTTTAGAAAATGTGTGCTGAATTTGCAGCATTTAGGATATAATACTAGATAATTTATGATTTCTATTTCCTTTTTACAAAGATAACTGACAAATATATTACGTCGCTTAAAAAGCAATTTGCGAAAATAAGAACCTTACTATATAATCAGATAGACACGATAGGTTCATTTCCTATCGATGGATATCAGCAAATTTACGATACAAACAGGAAGTAAGTTATGTGTTACGATCCTGTCGCTACGAAATATAGAACCTGATACATTTCGAACAGTTACGGATCAATGCGCAAGAAGATGAAGGAAGTTCCGATGGACCAGTACAGAAGCGAGAATATCAGCGATCCAGCATTAAAGTAAATTGTGTCTCATTCGTGAGAAATCTGAATTTAAAAAGAAGTTTCACATAGCCATAAAAATATATGGCTAAATGTAATAACAAATAGATAAATCCTATATATGTATAAATTCGTGTATATGAGACAAATATAAAAATATTATAGAAAAAAGATATAAACTAGTATTTTCCGAAAACACTTGTAAAAATTAACTCACTGATTTATTTGGACGATACTTTGACATAAAGTAATCAAATTTATGGCTTTATTTAAGCTTCTGTGTTACTCAAAAGATTATCATGCACCGTTATATAATTAAACTACAGAATGAGATAAGCGCTTTCATTCGCATTTGACCGTGTCAAATACCTATACACGTTTATCTGCGTGTATTCGATTTAAAAAATACTTTGCAAAAATAGTTATGATCACACATAAATCTCAACACGATCGATTCGAATGTAACATGTACGAAAATTTTTATCGCGACACTATGTATCAATGTCAAGCGGATATCCGGCGGAATGAACCCGAGGAGCGAACCGGCAAATGATCCACCGATTAATCTCCAACACCCGCGGGAAAAATTCAATTAAATTCGAATTGTGACCGTGGGGAAAAATAAAAAAAAAATCATAATCCGCCTCATTGTCTGTGCACGAGGATTAAATCTGTCGATAAAACTCGAAATAAAAACTTGCGTTTTATTTTTGTTGCAAAAACGTTATGTAAAATTTCTCGCGTATATAATGCAATAACATGCTGCAACTTTTTAAATCCACGGACAATTTTTTAATACACATATGGAAAATATTCTGTATTTGATATAAAACATCGCGCTCTTCTATATCTCTCCATTAGTCGTTATCGTCATCAACAATCTCGTAAACACGATGACAGGCTGATACTTTTACACGAAAATTTGTACGCAAAAGCGTACAAATATTTTATGGAAAAAAAATAAAAAACATTTTATTTAAAAAAAACATTTTACGGCGGTAAAACATTTATAAACTTGAAATGTACGAAAATAGAACTGAATCATATCTATGTTAATCATTGCTTTCTATGTTATCATTGCGTTTCTCTTAATTGATAGACAATTCACTGCACAGCATTCTGTGCTAATGAGATCGCGATTCTTACAGGGATACGTTACTTTAAGAAATAAGATTCTCTTTTCTGTCGTGCCGAATAAAAATTAAGGCAATGCGCTCGCGATAGTGAAAGACGCACCGTCATTTGTACGAAATGGAAGAAGCGAGGAAGTAATTTGTGCTTGTCCCGCGCGCGCTTGTCGAATCCTGTCGGGAGTAATAATTCATGTCAGTGGCCCCCTAGCACTGTCGGGTATTCTTTACCTGATATACAGTGTAGAGTAGAATATATCGACCCGTTAGAAATAGCCTTGCAGGTCAGCACGCAAGTTTTTACATTAACTACCATCGACCCTTCGCGTGGCACGTTTGCTTAGCATATAGTATCATAACTAGCATAAATGTTGTTTTACGTTATTCTACTTGAAACACCTCGTTGATACGGAACGAGGGGATTTTCTTAATTAAAAAAATTAAAATTAAAAAAAAAAACTCGAAGATATTGAATTAAATCTCTCCGATCGATTTAAATCCTTTCACACATCTCTTCCTATATCATGTACACTTAGAAAAAAAGACAGTGGTAATAAAATTATAATAATGATAACTATACAAGTTTTTATAGAATTGATGTACATAGTTAAATAAACAATTTTATAGTTATTGCAACTATAAAATAATTTATTCAACTATATATATATATATATATAATATACATATACATTAATTCCACATATAAAATTTGTATAATTGTCACCTTCATAATTGCTATCACTAAAATTTTTATGTAAAACTATATTTTAAAGTTTTGTTTCACTGTTTATAATAAATGACTTACATCATCAAACGTAGCTTTAAATTTTTGCATTATTGAACATTATTGAGCTATTATAAACGACTCTGAAATTTTCTCGCAACGTAGCATTATACATAATAAATTTAAAACGTTAAAGACAATCGTTTACTTGTTGAATGTTCAGACATCACAAGTTGAATTGGTCTTTTTTCATTGTCAAAAATATTTAATAAAACTTTGAAGCTCACCAAATTATCTATGAAAATAGATTACAGACAAGAGTAATGTGCGTCTTGACGTTGGCTGATAAGTATCCTAGTTGACAACAGAGAAACTCGGACATGACAGGAGATGCACAATAAGTGTTGGGTTACGACACAAACTACGGGACAATGGACTAACGAAACTATGGTCTCTTGAAGACGCAGCTAAGCGTGGGTTATCAGGTTACCGGTAGTGCCAAGTTACCGAGAATCGTGTACCTCAAGGATGGTTCGAAGATAAAAGACTGCGAAAAGTGCTTGCAGAACCCGTGGGAAATTTTGTCCCGCGCAAATGCGTTCTTTGCATTACATCGTCACGCTGTTCGCATGATCGATATAGCGTGAGGCAGGCACACATTGCGCTTGGGCGGAAACGAGATAAAAAAGAAAGCACAGTATGATACATCAAAAACCCCGATGAGACGCGTAATCGAGTGCACTCGCGATGATTACAACGATGATCAACGTGCATCCCGCGATAATTAATCTTGAGCACGCTGGCAGCGTTTATAAGATAACTTGCGGTAAATACCGTTTCTACGATGCGCCAATTTCTCGCTTCGACATCGATACATACTATGGGCTTGAGAAGCTTGGAATAGAGCAGTCTAATATAAACCGAACGCACGAAGCTATAGGAGGATAATAGAAGGGAGAGTCCGGTGAGGCGTTTGACAGGCAAACAACCTTCAGCCATCTTGTTCGGCGACAACGGTGCTATTATCTAGTCAACAACGTTATTATAAACCGCTACAACCCAAGTACCATCGAGTGCAAAGCGATTTAACGATAGTTTAGTGAAGTACGATGTTTTGTCGGATCATGTTCAAATGACTTTATAGTTCCTGATGAAACGCTTTGGGTGTCTGAAATTTATGTCGACCACTCTATAATAAACTTAGACGATAGAGTATATTTTCATACAGTTAAGTTACACACGCTGTAATGAGATATTACGATATTGCGAACTTAAATAGCGATTTCTATCCTTAGGACGATAATGCTGGAGCGAAAATTGGTCTAGTAGAATGGAATAATCGCGAGTTACCCACGATGAATGAAAACAATAGACGGCGCAGTAAACGTCATCGCGAGAGAACGCAGGCCGCGAAATGGCCTCTCCAAGAGGCTCTCTCACGTCCTGATGAAAGCTCGAAAAGTTCCGTCCGTACCGTCACGCCGACGTCCACGTCGTAGGCCAAGCTTTTGAGGAATTTCATAAACTTTTGTCGTCTGGAAAGTTAGAGGCTCGCCTGTGAATAGAGATCGCTCCTGCTCTCTTTTGGTCGCCTATACCGAGATACGGCGAAAGCACGCGATAGCGCCGCTGTACGTTTCGTATTCGTTCGCCAGTCAACGGTGAAACCGGTTGAATGGAAGGAGTATTACCATCGAAGCCGTCTCTTTATGCCGACTATCAATGGTTCTTGGAAATACGGAGCAATAGATGTAAACGTTGCATTGTCCACTCGTATCCTGGATAAACGTTGCTCGCGTATGCTCGTACGCTGTACGTAGCGATCGGTTAGGTTTCTAGTCATTTTTCATGGAACAATCTCCCTTAACTCATGTGGCGTTCGCTGATATTACCACTCCAGAAGAGAGATGCATATTTTAAGTGAACGTTACAGAAGATGACATACATCGTGATGATATACATCTAAATTTATAGAATAAGATATTTCTTACACACATATATATAATATAACGCCACGAACTTTTTCCTACACCTAATATGTATACTTTCTCGTTTTGGTTAACAAAATAATTTTGCATAAGTGCGGATATATTTATTATTAAAAAATATAACTTAATTTATAATAATTATTATAATAATACTATTTATGATATATGTATGTGAAATAATATGTATGTAATAAATATATATTTCCGTATGAAAATATTTGTTTAATCAAGACGAAAAATTAATTATTTTTTGCTAATAATAGCATATCATTAATATAGATATCATTAATATAGATATTCAATCAGGAAAACTGTTTGTAGTAGTTATTGACTTTTCTCAAACTTCGGCGTTAAAGTTACGCTACAATCACATTTCAATGCAAAACAGAACACATACTTGCCACACACGTGTGAGCCAATGTCGCAGCACGTGTCGGGAAATGCAGGCACGCTCACCAGTAATGCGCTGCATATGTAAAAAAGTTCATAGTCCGTGACATTAATTATCATGCGTTAGACTGCTCAAAATATTCGTGGGAATTAACTCAAACGATTTAACGTATAATCAATATCATAATATTTCGAACTATAACATGCGTAATTCGTAATCAAACAATATGTCTATTGTAAAAGTATAATATATATCATAATCTTAATAAAAAAATTAATCATAAATAAATTCACTATCTTCACAGACGATGAATTCTATTAAGTACAAGTTATTAACATATTGACAAAAATAATTATTTAAGAATATTTGTTTAAACAAATTTTTATACGGTCATATAAGTAAAGCGTATGATATATTCTTTGAAGACGATGCAGGTCTGATGTAATAAAAGTATCATGAATGTGTGTTAATGAATTCAAGTACTTGCTCCGCCCACATTCGTACACGCGATCGTTTTGTTTGGCTCGTCTGTGATATCTTAGTTTAGATATATGTATACCTGTAATCGATAATACCACGGACGTTATAAATTTAAACCCATACTTAATACTGTAAAATATATGGATGTCGGGGAGGCTATGAGTGCGTATGCGTAACTTCCGCGATAATATGATTTGCATATGATCGAGATTCTTCCACTTGAAAAAGTACCGTTGATAAATTGTCGATATTCACAGA
>Ga0157364_1001368_pt1 | contig 20559 bp, 13 predicted proteins | sample AttsexASBM2_FD_111476 | JGI IMG/M metagenome (GOLD analysis project Ga0157364, IMG submission 111476) | Fungus gardens microbial communities from leaf cutter ant in Ribeirão Preto, State of São Paulo, Brazil - Atta sexdens ASBM2 | ecosystem: Host-associated > Fungi > Mycelium > Unclassified ...
CACCCACGCGCACACACACACACACACACACACACACACACACACACACACACACACACACACACACACACATATATTACACATAACACATGCGAATCTCACAGTCTTTTACTGCTCGCACTAAATTAACATTTGCATGCATTCGTTGCACTGGCGCGGTAATGAGGGACGCAGTCCGAGTTATTACACGATGACGTGTAAATAGCGGACGGTATACAATGCCGGCGGAGAGAGGCTCGTGTCGGTTTTATCCCTTTCAACGAGGGATACGTATATCGCGACAGCGACGACGGTGACCAGATATGTAGAAGGGCAGCCGCAATTCACGACGAGTTGTACGTACTAACGCGCGGTTAGGCGTACAAGCTATTGTATCGCGGTGAGCGATATGAATCGCAGAAAAATTGCGTTAAAAGATTCGGCGTAAACAAGCACAAGCGCAGCTTCTGTCCGGCGAGGGAAAAATCGCGAGGACAAAGGAACGTGCAGCGATATCGCGTGCGACAGATAACGACGGAGGCTTGATATGTCTTATTAGTCAGTGGAATTAATCGTCGGGACTTATAGTGACCAGTGACGACGTTGTTTTTTCACGGCTTCCATCATCCTTTGTCTCATTGTATGACCGTAAGTAATGGCGACAGTCTCCACTTTTGTACACGTGCAATCTTTATCGCGACATTATTCGCAGATAAGAGAAATGTTTTGATCTCATCATTGTGTATAGCATTTATATATTATATTATATATATATATTATATATGCTATATATATTATATATTATATATTATATATTATATATATTATATATACATAGTATATTATATATATACTAATAAAAAAACTGCATAACTTATTAGTTGACTTTACATATTGCGTATTAATGTCTTTCTATTGTTCCGATATAATGAAGTATTCGTGTAAACATATTAAAAATTAATAATATAATGGATGATAATATAATGGATGCGTATTCTCATCTACTAAATAAGCACAGCAATGAAATTTTAACAGATAATTCTAATAAATGAAAATATAACAATAATTAATTATTTATAATGAAATATTTACATATGCGAAACAATTGGCAACGTATTTCATCGAAATGTAATTATAACATAATCTGTTCTTGATAACAAATATTAATAAAACAAAATATTTAATAAAATTTATATTTATTAATGGATAATTATATGAAAAATAAATTAGTAAAATGGAATTAATTAACCCGAGAGTAATCATCCTTTCTTTTTTATAAACGGTCACTTGGAATGTTTGTATCTCAATTAAAATTATTATTGTTAACAACATATTATATATTATTTTTTAGTATATATATATATATATAATTTATTAGTATTTGAGAACATCGTGGATATGAATGTAATCACAATTTTCTGAAAAGGGAGTAAGTAGAAACTAAACGAATATTGAATGGAATAAACATTAAGTACAGTTTATTATATAGTATTTTAAAAAATATACGTTTAATTAATATAACGCTTTTTTTATTGCGGATTTTCAATGAAATTGTCATTTTCAAATTTTCGAAAAAAATAGTTCGAAAAAAAAAGTTATTAAAAAAAAACTCATCTATTTAATAAGGCAAAGATTTAACAGACACCCTATTTTGTGTAGGGATCAGTCTAATCTTTTCGGTATTATTTTTAGTATACTATTTTTTTTAGTATATTATTTTTAGTATTATTTTTAGTACACTCATTTATTTAGTAAGGCAAGATTGAATACATAAAATGCATTTACTTGTAGCCACAGAACATGTAATCCCAGCATGCGATGTGCACATTTGCTAGCAAAAGTGTTTATTTAAATTGACACTTTTTTTCTTGTGCATATTTTTATTACATCAAGTCTAAAAGTATGCACTCTAAAAAATAGCGATGTCTAAATAATTCTAAAAAATACTCTTAAAATAGCGATGTGTACATATTTCTCATTATGTTGATATTAATATTAATATCAATACGATGTAGATTTAATTTAAATACCATGGGTTTTAAATTAGAGTGGTTAATTATTATAGTAAAAGTTTAAATTTCATTGCTTGTGAATGCATTTACTTATCAAATTGTAGTATGTGTATATTACATTGACTAGTAAGTGTATACACTATAAGTATACACAAATTAATATTTTAATTGTGATATATACACTGAGAAAAATATCCAAGCTTTTTCCAATCATAATGATCCTTTTAAAAAATAACAAATGGTTATTTCCGATTATTTTGATCGGACAAAAAATCTGATCATTTAATCGGAAATAAATTCATGCATCGGAATGTCCGATGAGAAATATTCATCCGTTACCTTTTGAACGGATTATTCTGATCACATATCCAATCAAGTACCTGTATGCATATATTTTTGAATGGCTAATGTTAACAGATCAAATTATACGCAGTTGAATAAACAAGCATTGATCATTTAACATGTGAATTTTTTTTACAAGAAAAAGATTTACTTATTTATAAGATATGGATTACTTCCTCAACTTTCAAAATGTCAAGCACTGTTTTTATATCCTGAGAAATTTCGTCGTTACACACTGAGAAAAAATATAGTCAATTTTAATAAATATTTAGTTCAATACTGCCTAACTAAACATTTACTTACAATAAGTAAATATTTGTTCAATAAAAAAAATGTTGATTATTAAATCAAATTAACATTTCTTGTATCAAATAAATATATCTTTATATTTAATAAATATTGACAGTATTCAACTAAATATTTATTAATATTGACTATATTTTTTTTCAGTGCACACTTCTGTTCGATACAATAATATTGCAGTTTATGCAGCGAAGAATAAGAACGAATGTAATATCAAATGAAACATATTTATGATAAAAATCAAATATTCATAGATATTCGCGTTGGAGACGTGTTCGCTTGACCTTAACATAAAAGTAATGCCATCAGCTTAGAAAGACTATGGAAGTCGCTGACCAACTATTCTGTGATTGGCCAGCGTCTTTCAATTGATCAGATAAAATACTCTCTTTTTATTCATTCAAGCCTAATGATCGATCAAATTATAGGTTTATTTGATGAAATTTTAATGGATAAGCATATGACGATTCATAATCCGTTCACATGTAATCGGAAATTACATTTCGATCGGATAATCCTGAATCCGATCGAAATTGATCAGAGAAAGACATTAGAATAGTTATTTATAGATCAAAAGCACTGGACATTTTTCTCAGTTTACATATAATAATATAATTTATTTTTAATAAAATAATAAATGCTTTTATTTTATGTGTTATATTTTTAATAAATGTACAATCATTGTTATTACATAAAACGTAGAAATTGTAGTGAAGATCGATCCGACCGAGTCGATTATCTAGAATAGTTATACGAGGAAGTGCATTGTCATTAAATGAACGCGAAGCTAATATCGAAAGAAAGCGAATGCAATTTTTAACATAGGTGTACCCGTAAGCCTGCCACTTGGAGGGTGACTAGGATGACACAGGGACATGATATTGAACGGTAGCCGTCAGCGTGCGATCCTATTAGCCCGCATTGTATGCTAATGAGCGCTTGTCGCCTGTGATCCGTGCTTATATCGCGTTATATCGTCGACAGCGGTTCTCAGCGAATCACACTTTTCCGTCACGCGGAGATAATTATTTATCGCCTTATCGCGGTCTCGTCACATGTACCATCATTTCTTCGATACCAAGACGATCTCAAACTTAAGAACGACACTTTTGTCAATGTTTTAATGCGACGAGACGCAATTAATCGAAGTCAATTAAAGGCGCGGTTCTATTGCGCTTCGCGCGATATTATTTGTTCTCGTGGCTGCCAGGAATGAGAACTGTTGCTAGGTGATTACGGTCGGATTACGGCCGATTTAACGCCCTAATACGTTTCGTCGACGGGTAAAAAAAAAAAAGTTCCGGTAGGAGAAACCCGCGCTCAAAGGGTTACATAAAATTACTCTCTTTCTCTGTCGCGGCTTTACTGAAAAGTTCAGTCGGCAAACGCGAAAAGCAAAGGGACGCGAGAACGATGAAAAAGGGTCTCTCGTCATCGGCTGATAAACAATTTACGGTCTAGTCTAATCTCTCTTCGACCCTTTGCTGCACGCGATTTGAGTTTAAAGCGATGTAAATAGTCGCTGTCTTTCGTGACACTAAACTTTTCCGCGAATATTATAATGATGAACAAGAGGGAAACGACAGTTTTTCAAAACTTTGAGAAAGAGACAGAGAGAGAGCAGAAAATTTAAAAATTAAACGCGCAGTTTAAATAACTAGAAGATATATTTAAAATGTACACTAAAAATAATTTCTTTTAAATCAAATAATTAAAATTATTGAATTTAAAAATCATTTAATAGAATTTAGAAATCTCATAATTCATTAATCAAGGAATCAAATATTACGGATATTATAACTCACTATTACAATAATCCAGCAATCCTGTTTTAGTTATTGTTACGTACACAATGTGTGACACATGCAATTTTGAACAACTCTAAAACATAGTTGGAACATTATATACGACCGATGAGGGCAAATTGTGGTTTAATGGGCACGTAAATTTTTTATGCGCCATTAAAATGATCATGAAAATGACCACACGCACGCACACACATATATATCCGTGTCTTTCGTGGAGACCGATGGAAGAGGAAGCTTCTTAGGAAACGCAGAATAAAAGTTTAGCGCAATGAATTTTTCTGCGGACAACTGAAACGAGTGTAATTAACATTACGACTGTTGTTGGTGGTTATCCGATTGTGAGCCGGAGCTCATCTCACAACTGCCGGTTGGTCATTCGACTCGAGTGACGCACGCGTGAGCAACACACACGCGTACACCACTGGCTTACATAAGCGCGTACCATGACGCTCGTGCGATACGCTCTATGCAAAGACTGAATTAGATATGAACAATTAACCGAGTGAAAGTACAGTAACGTAAATCAACATTAGATATATATCTGGAACGTTCAATCCATATCGGGGAGGGAGAGGAGGAGAGCGAGTAATTACCGTCCATAATGTTCAGCATTCTCTTAATTCAAGGTACAATCTCATTATGTTAACTTCATGCAAACCTGCTCGCAGCATTTTTCGTCCACGTCTTTCGCACGATTGCTCAAATAAAAGATTTGCGTTTATGCCCGTGATGTATTTTCTTTTCGTTTCATCCTTAATGACCTTAATATGTTCTGCTTCTGCTTATTATTCCACACAACAGTTTTGCTAAAATGTCTAAAAATTTAATTAGACATAAATATTAATCTAAAAATTATTTTGTCAAACCATCAAAATAATTGTGTAGAATGCTTAAACATTCATGGTAGGGCTGTAAAAATATTAACAACCATTTTAGCAACTAATTTAAATGTCCTGCATAATTATTTCGATGGTCTAAACAAAATTATTTTCAGATTTGTACATAGCTAATACTTCTATTAAATCCGTTTTTTCTGTATATTTTGCAACGATAATTTTTTAAACTATTTATATTTGGTATCTTGTTTTAAATACGTATAAGACTGTTTCTTACATAATATTCGACATTTTCGTTTGATCTATCATTCTGTGATATTCTTTCAACGAATGTATGGAAAAAATAATTTCACTGAAGTATATCTAAAAATTTAGTCAAATACAAAATCTGAAAATACTTTTGTTAAAGTATCAAAATAAAGCAAGCCACTCAAGCTGATTGTTAAAATATCGAAATTTTTTGCAGCCAGTATTCGTCATACTTGAGTTTCTTACATAATTATTTTCATAAACCAATTATTTTCAGATCTAATTCAAATTTGTCAATATTTCAGCAACATTGTTCTTTCTGTGTAAAAAATCAAGTTAAAGAAATTTTTAAGTGAGTTTCCTACATAACTATTTTGTTGATAAAATTATTTTCTATACCCAGGTAAATTTTTTAATATTTCAACAAAGAATCGTTTTTCAAGTGTATAAAAAAATGCTCAAGTTAAAAAATGTTTAAGAGAATTTCCTACATTATTATTTTATTAATCCAACAAAATTACTTTCAGATTTATATTTAGCTATATTTTTAATATTTCAACAAAATCATTCTTTCTGTGTGCGAAGAAGTGTTCAAGTTAAAGAAATTTTTTAATCAAATAAATATAAACGGAACATAACGTGTGTGTTTATGAATGGAGTTTTTAGATATTAAACGAGATATCGTCAACACTTAAATGCACTGATTGGTGTGCCGAATCTTGACACGACGAATGAATTAAATGATTATATATGATATATATATATATATATATATATATATATATATACATATATTTCTTACATCAGTAACTAGATTACGTCCAACAGAAACACAGAGATCGCAATGACGGTATCGTAATGTGTACATCGAGAAATCCCATCTCGAGAACGGGATCAAGGATCAGGGTCTAGGCGTCGTCGACGTGGCCGGCGGCCGAGATACGAGCCGCACGGCGCGTCGACATAATTATGCTACGCGCCGTCAGGTAGATGAAGCCGATACGGATGCGGAGGCCGTTTAAGCGCCTCCGAGAGCATAAATAATCCTATTAAACGTGTCACTGCTTGTGTCAACAATCTGACAAGCAGCCTATCTCAGTCGTTGTGCTGCCGGTTGTAGGAACACACGCGCACCGATTACATGTAACGCAGATACGCGCGTTTAACACGTGGGTCGGAGCGTGCGAGTCGTACAAGTCAATGTCAGGAAGTCACGGAAGTGATCTCATCGGCGACGGGAGTGCGACAGGAGCGCGCGACGGCATTATGCAATGTTCATTATTCTGCTCGCTCATGGGTGGGCGCGCGCTTATTAACTCACTCGCTCGTAAAAAGCCGCGGTAAAGTGCATGCGTGAGGAACACACGAGGAAATGAAGAAAGAGAGAAAGAGAACAAGACAGGAGGAGAGAGAGAGAGAGAGAGAGAGAGAGAGAGATCTCCGATCAGAGAATCCTCTCCTTCTCTGATGGTATTTTGAATGCTGGTACGGTCGATCTTCTCGCTAGGAATTGAAGAACGTCCGTTTACAGTTAAGAGCCGCGGCTCGCCACCTGTTTGTCCGTTCGGCTGTTCCGCAAGCCACTCCATGGCTTTATCGACTCGATGTGCGGGTAAATAAAGAATACGCGACGTGGAACACGGCGCGCGCGACTCGAGTGTTGTCGAGGAGGGCCGAACTACGTGTATAAAGTGTCACTGAGTGAGTGATTTTTAATTTCGCTTAAAAATTATTTGTATTATATTTGCAGTCAATGTTTTCTCAACGGAAACACCGGAATCGATATCCTTCGAGTTATCGACAAATAAAAATATACATACGTAAAGGATTATAAATTGATCTCATAGATGAATGACAAAATATTGTCGTTTGATTTCACAACGACGAATTTCATTTTCATAGAATTTTTTGAAACACGGTTGTCCAAATATTTAACTGTGCTGAAAATTAATGAGCTATTAATTTTCCATGTTGTCGATATGCAAAAATATTATTTATTATAGAGATTTATCTTAAAGGACATCCCTTGATGTCTTTTTATTTAAGACTGCGTAAATAATGTGATATGATTTAAATAAGTTTTAGCTTCTTGCACTGGAAAAAGAATCTGGTTGTTAATTAGAATTCTGGTTGAAAATAAACGAATCAAAATTTGTTGATTAAATCTATTATAATTCTAAATAATCAGAATGCTGACTAATACGATTAGAACCTTCTAATTCATCCATTTTCCATCCAACCAGAAATTTTTCTCTTTCAATGTGTTTATTTTTTGAAAATTGCACAGAAATAACGATTTTGTTAAAGTGTTTAAAAATTTAATTAGCTACAAATCTAAAAATAATTTTGTTGAATTATCGAAATAATTATGTAAAACACATAATGAGCAATTATCAAAAAAAACTTTGACATTCTAGCAATAATCTTGAGTAGCTTATATAATTATTTTGTTGGAAAAATGTTATTAATTGAAATTCTGGTCTACCAAAATCTATTCAATCAGAAAGATTGAAATCAAATACTTATAATAAAATCAAACATTTTAAATAAGATAACCAGCAATTCAATTATACTATAATTAGAATTTGAATTTATGCGAACAGAATTTGTTTTATTAATATAATCAGAGTGTTTTTCTCAGTATGATTTAACAAAATTATTTTCAAATCTATATCTAATTAAATTTTTAGAATAAAATTACTTTACAAAATCTCCGTTTTTTTCGTGCACATAGAAATTTAAACTATAAATCTAGTAGGCATATTACATGCGCAGTGAAAATATTTGAAGAATTAACAGATTTGACTGATAAAGAGATTTCTCCAAAGTGATACATCGCTGTTAAATATTAGATAAGCCATTGTTTATAATTAAGAGCTACACAAACGGTTTACAGGCAATTTCTCGCACGTTTTTAATCCAATGGAAAAAAATGTACGTCCACATAAAAACTAACCGGAAAGATTGTGGCAAATAGGTTAAAAATTATGCTCGTGCTGCTTGATAGCCCAAACGAAAATGGTTTTTCCTTGCTCGCGCTTCATTCGTTTATATAAATAACGTAGCTGAATTAACCAGACAAATATAATTCGCAATTCTGATGCCATTTATGATTTGAATTTCGAAATTCATAAAATCGGGTGGCTGAATTAAATTTTTGAAAATTCTCTTTTAGTTGTAACATTGTGTTAGAAATCTAATTCTCTTACAAAAGAAAAAAGAATACGAAATATATAACATTCATTTAAAAATAATAGCTCCTCTCTCTCTCTCTCTCTCTCTCTCTCTCTCTCTTCGCCAAGTCTGAAACTTTAAGTTGAAATATAGGTTGCGCCTATTCAATGCGATGCGAAAATAACATATAAATGTTCTCGAAATCCAATTTATCCTCTCGTAACCTATAGCCAGATTTAGAAAAGATCAAAGGTCTCAAAGGTTCACATCTAACGGGTCAAGTTTCTTACACGAGGCCAAAACCTCAATCGTTAAAGACCGACGATGTCGGTCACTATAAATTTAATTAAGATCACAACCTAAGGAAGAAATTTAAAGCCGCCTGTTCGCGAAGAGTTAACGATAGAAAAACGAACAAAAAAAGATAATCGTATGCACTGGAGAGAACTAAGAAGATGCGCTATCTCGATAAGATATGAGAATGATACGCGCCGTCAACACGCCTATCGCCAATCAGAGAGAGAGAGAGAGAGAGAGAGAGAAACAAGAGTAAGAGAGAGAGAAAGAATGAGAAAGAAAGAGGAAAGAGACTGAAACTATTCTTTGGTGCCGCGAGACTCTCACGTTAGGCGCGATTAACAGTACTTCACGTAGGCTATAACTTTCCAGACACGCTTCGACACGAGGCTTTGTCGCCGGTGCCCCGGTGGCGAACCCCTCTCGTAAACCTGACAATTACACCCGAAGCCTGCATGTACCCGACCGCCGAGAGTCACAAATGAAATAACTATGGAGCGGCTAATAACGCCCCGCCGCCCCCTCCCCGTTTCTCGTCGACTGCGAGGAAACGTTACTCTGCCGGGTTGCATCGCCGCGAGTAAACTGAATTAAGAACGTGCGACCGCAAATTAAGACGCGCTCCACGCATGCACGCGCATATACATGGGCATGCGGAGGCTCCGCGTTGTTGCACGGACCACCCCTGCGATACCTAAACATTTATCTTCGTCAGTGACAAGACCAGAATTCTTGGGTCATATAAAAATGCTGTTTTCATTATTTCAATCATACCTGATGATAATTAAATTTTAACATTGTTTCTCTAAAAAACATCATGATAACAGCTGATGATGCATGAAATTGCATAACTCTATTACCATGATTAGCTGTTATTCATTATTTACTATAATGTTATTATTATTTATTAATATTTAAATTAATTTTTACGAATAAAATGTTACTTTTTCATCTAACTGTAGCCATTCTATAAATAGAATGATATGTTAACACGATATGTTAACACGATGTTTCACGTATTCAGAAACAACCAACAAATGATAGAAATTATTGCAATTGTATAATAATTGCATAATAACAATTTTATTACCGTTATTTACCATTACTTATTATTTACTATAATTTTGTGGTGATTACAATTTTAATTTTCAAGAATAAAACGTTATGTACTTTGTCATCTTCCTAGCTATTCGATGAATAAAATAGTACTTTCACGTATATTCAGATGCAACAAATGATAAAAAAATTCAGCATTAGTATTTCTATCATAACATTATCCGTTTCATCTTCCGTTTAAACAAACATAAAGCAGCGAATATAAAAGAATAACAGTTACATCCTCCGTAAAATATTTTATGACTTCTGATTCTCAAGCTTTTAAATACATCTTTTACGAGGTTTTTAATATTTGCTTCTATCGCGATAAACTCGCGTCGAAAACTACGCCTGCATGATCATCACATTCTTATCACCGACTCGTTCCGACAAATTAATATACGCACTAATACGAACATGCGCAATCATGTATTTTCACTTCAAAAAGAATTTCTACTCTTTCCTAATAAAGAGATAATGGGCTTGCATCGCGAATCTCGATGCACGCGAGATTAGGACTGACTTTCAATCAGATCTTTCGATCATCGGAAATTTATCTAAAGTTTACCGAAAGATTCTTAAGCGTACAATCAGCTTTCAGTCAAAAAGAAAAATTGATTATCATAACAAAATACTTACTTTCGTAATGAAAGAGTGCCTACATCAGTTCACTCATCGTCATCGTTCATCGCACGCTTGCATTATGCGAGTAACATTTAGCTTATTATCGATTACACTACTCTGAGAAAAAAGTTAATTTGACTAAATTACTTCGTTTTTATTTTTTTCATTGGACTATATATATTCAGAAAGTATATAAATTAAATATATTATACTTGATGTAAATATATATATATATATATATATACTTTCTTCAATAAAAAGAATAAAGACAAATTAAATGAATGTAGCCAAGTTAATAACTTTTTTCAGTGTTTAATGTGCAACATATGTTGATTATTATCACTTTAACATTAAAACCGTCAATGTATCTCGCTAGAACTGTCGAAAGTGCCAATTTGATAATTTCTTATTCTGTGTATGTAAAGCTAGCGTCTCAGTTGATGGAAACTCATTAAATATTGAGAGTTCTGAGTTTATTTTCAATAGTTCTATATAGGATAAACAAATAGTTCCGGCTATTAAAGCCGAGAAACCCAAAATTCAAAATGAGACACCAGGTTCACACAGGGTCAACTTCGTCTAAAATCGTTTCAGCCACATTTTCTTATAGAATTTGAAAAGATGCATAGTTCTACAAAGAGTTCTGAAGCCTAACATTGTTATTTTGATTTTTAAACAATTTTTTTTCCTAAAATATGATCTTTACAGAAGATGAGACGCTGTCTAATTTCAAAGAGTTTTGTTAGTTTTATAGAACTATTGAAAATAAACTCAGAACTCTCAATATTTAATGAGTTTTCACCAACGCTAGCTTCACACTCATTCTTATTCTTATTGGTTAATGAAGAGTTATTTTAATATTATTTGTATCGTTATTTGTTGAATTATTTGTATCGTTAGAATTATTTGTATTATTTGTATTATGTTCACATATTTCAACATTCTGTCTAATAAAAAATTTAATATACAAAAAATACAGACAAAATTGTAATAATTGGCAAAATCAAAATGGCACTATCAATGATTTTAATGTTAAATGCTCGTTTTTATTGAGTTTAATGTGACTTCCATTTTCTCTCATTGCTCCATTCCTCTCTTTTACATCAGAAAAAGAGCCTAATTGTATTAATTAGAATTCTTTTCGTTGAAAAGAAATAAAGAATTTTCTGATTGAATTTGTTATAATTCTAATTGAAATAACCAGAATTTTATTGATATCAGAATCTTCTGCTGCAAATTCATTAACCCTTCGCTGACTCCTTTTTTTATCGTTTTTTGACATAATGAGTGGCTCATACCCAGAGCATTGTTTAAACAACTGACATTCTCATTTAAAAAATTCAATCAATATGAAAACAATTATGGATCAATTTCCAGGTTTGTAGAATACATTCAAATAGTTTTTGATTGAGATTTCATTACAGTTTTTGTGAAAAAAATTCTTGTTGAGTTCAATGAATAGAGAAAAAACGACTAAAATCTTTGAAAAAATTTAACTTTTTTAAAAATTTAATATTAAAAATAAAAAATTTAATATTAAAAGTTAAAAATTTACAGAATTGTTCAGATATGATACTTTAAAAAAAGATTAGATCAAGTAAATTAGTTATGGCTAAAGAGTATTTAATTTGCATATTGAATGTAGACTATTTTGGGAATTGAAAAAATAAAGATTTTTTTATAAACATTGTATTTTTGTTCTACAAAATAAAACAAAATTGAGTTTCAGAGAGTTAAAATAATTTTGTGGGTGATTCACCCACATATAAATATATCAACGTAAATATGTCAACGAAGGGTTAAACATTAAAGATTTCGCTGATTATTCATTATCAAATCTATCCACCAATGTGAATTTTCTTGTTACACCAATAGCTACGAATTCTCGTATCTGAAGTCAAGCAGAGGTTCACCTACCTCAACTAAAGTCAAGCAGAGATTCACCTACCTCACGTTTAATATTCATAACTCGTAACGGACGAGCACGACGTAATCGTGAGTATGTAAGAAATGAACGTTCGTTCCCGGAGGAGGTTGTCCGAAGCGCAAACTTGGCGACGGTGACGACGACGAAGACGACGAGTCGTTCCTAAGTTGCATTCCTACATGACGGACGAACGGGGGAGGACGAAGGGTAGATAGAGGTGAAGATCGATAGAGGTTCGTCGACTCCGCGACTGACTGACGGCTCGTACTTGATGCCGATGGGTTTAGTTCATAACTTTCTCGGACAGTACGGAAGCCCGAAGCCGCGGTAGCATCAAAAACTCGGATTTGCATAATCGTAAACAGTCGGACGTCAATAAATCCAAGATGCGAGATAAAACGGTGCTTTCCGAAACATTAGCAACTACCTTGATACGCATAGGTTTCTCTTATTTGGATTTGTCATTAAATGAATCGACAAAGAATAAAAAAGTATTTTGTCAGAATTTTACATTATCCTGAGTATCAACAGTGAAAAAAACTCAAATTACAAATTCTCTCAAAGTAAAATCTTCAAAATTGACTGAAGAATAATAATGAATTTTTCATGAAATAAAATGATAGAAATGAATGTATGTTATCAGAATTTTATATTTCTAAATGTCACAATATTTAAGCTCGGATTAAAATTCTCTTAAAATAAAATTCTCAAAATTAATTAACGAATGATAGATTTTTCATTAAATAAATTGATACAAAGAAGAAATATATTTTAGCAAAATTTTATATCAGCCTGAATATCATAATATTTATAAACTTGCATTAAAATTCTTAAAGTAAAATGCTCAAAATTGGTCGATGATTAATTGTAATTTTAATGTAAATTTAAATTTATACACACTATATACATGCTGTTTACATTCTGAGATATAAATAACAAAAAATTATTTTGTCGTTCTGATAACCTATAGTCCATTATCTCGATATTTATTAAATAATTAAGTTCGAACTTGAATTTTACAAGATAATATTAGAGGAAGTTGAAAGTAGCATTGGCGCCAATTTAGTTCATTGTATTATATCAGATACATCAGTACATCAGGATACATGTATACACCGAGAAAAAAATTAATTAACTTGACTAAATAAGTTTAGTTTTGATCTTTATATTTTTTTTGTTCAAATATATTATATTTGATTTAAATGCATACATTTTTCAACGAAATAAAGACAAAGTAAACTATTGGGTTGTCCGGAAAGTTCGTGCCGACCAACCTATATAATTTAATATAAATGTATACTAAAATTTAAATCTTCTGCTTTTCAATTTTCCTTCAAAATCGGCACGAACTTTCTGGACAACCCAATAATTAAGCTACTAATCAATGCTTCTTTTTACCAATATAAGTTAACTTCAGGTTCTCAGTTTAACTTATTCTTCATTTTTTTTCTAATTCTTAGATTGGAATAAGACAGAAAGATCCGAAAAACTTTTGCAGTCAAGCAATATACTTGAAAAATTTATCGTATTGCAAGTGTAATATTCGCCTTGCATGCACGATACTAGAAATCATTCCGATTGTCGAAGAAAGAATTAATCCCGAAACACAGTAAGTCTTAAAAAATCAATCATGGATCAATTCTAAAGAGAATCGTAAGGCTCGTAACTTGTTCTCGTAAGATTTGTATGAACTGGAATTCTTATAAAGTTGTTGCATATGCACTTTTTTAGTAACCATAAGAATTACAAAAAATCATAGATATTTATGAATAATTGTACGTTTTAGAATTACAGCTCCAATTATAAGTTCGTATAATGGGCTTTCTACAAGTTGTAAGAAATTGATCAATCAATTATAGTCGATCATTCTTCTTATATTCGATTGTGATCAATTTCTTACGGCTTGAGACTTAAAGCTTAGTAATGACTTATTATAGAAAGCCCACAAGTCTTATGTACATTCTTATAATAAATCATTACTTAAGTTAAATCTTAAGCCGTAAAAAATTGATTACTCACAGTCGAATATGAGAAGAATAATCGACTATAATTGATCAATTTCTTAAGGCTTAAGACTTAAAGCTTAAGTAATGGCTTATTGTAGAAAGCCCACTATGAAATTACGAGCCTCATGATTCTGCTTAGAAATGAATCAATAGTTAATTATTCTTCTTATATTTGACTATGATTGGCGAATATCTTATGGTACTAGCTTAAAGCTTATTATCATTGTATTTCGAGCGCCTATCACTTATTATGTTTGGGGACTAACAAAAAAAATCATATTTCAACAATTCAGCCATTTGATTTGATTAGTCAATTCTCCGTCCAAGATCTCGGAACGATTTCAAACACAATGGACACAAGGCTTTAGAAGTAGAAAGGGATGAAAAGAGCATTCTACAATGAGTTGCAAATACCCCGTCAATAGTAATTGTTGATGCTTCTGGTTGGCTGGTCGCGAAACATTGACAACTGGCAACGGAATGTTTGCAGCTCGTTGTAGAATGTTCTTAAATTGAATCAAAACTAAGGGTGCTTTCCAACAATTCACCTACACAAGTAACTCTGTAACACAGTATATAATTTCACGCTTTTCACTATGATACAAGTCGACACAATCGTGTACAGTTAAAATGCTGTGTTCAACTGTATCGTCGCTTTATATCACTTCACGAGAGAGAATACCAAATTTTTATATTTCATTATTATTTATTTTTCTAAGAGTGATACTCCGATAAGAAGTTCCAAGATTACATTTAGATATATTCGGACAGGTGTACTTTTTCTTTATTTCACTCTGAAATAAAAAAGCTAATTGCAAAAGCAAAGTTTCAGCTACAAATCAACAATGTATATTATTATGTGTCACACCAATCTATGACCGTGTTTCGTTGTCGGAAAAAGAAACTTAAAAGTAAAACTAACATTGAAACGGTCAAGTTAAGAACTTTTTTCGTCATTATACATTCACGACAGTAATAATTTCTACGACCGAGAAACGTCCGCCATTTTGCTTCTATTTCACGAATGGGCCGTAGACATGCAGGTAAATTTTGAGGCTTCCCTTAGTAACACACTTTCTTTTGTCGACTGCGCCAATAATATTCTGTCTTTGTTACTCATGCAAAAAAAGATAGAACAACATTTGTGTCGACTTATGGAAAGCACTCTTTATATAAGTCTGTCTTTTGTGGTTGAACTTGTGTGTACTTTTGAAGCCTACGTGAGATGTATTATGTTTGATATTCAAAATAGCAAGGAAGAATTCTTAATTCATAAGAAAAATCAATTATAGTCAACTATTCTTCTCACATTTGACTATGATTGGTCGATTTCTTCCTGTTTATGACTTAAAGCTTTCGTAATAGTTTATTGTAAAAAGCCTCTTAAATATACATACAAATCGACTATGAATATCAGTTCTAATGCACTCAAATACAGGAATAAAAAAAGACAACAGATCTTTTATAATTGCTTACCAAATCTTCCTTGCGTTCCACGGAGATGCTCCCGGAGACCGTTTTGCACCTCGCACCTTCCTCGCTTAATCCGAGCAGGGCGCCTATCACAGAATTTCCACTTTTTCGCAATCGTTCGACACACGTACTCCCGTCGGGCGACGATCGCTCAATGATTAACTACAGTTCGAGTTTTTTCTCTTTTCAAAAGTTCGCGGCGAGGCACAATGAACACGATTGTCACAGACAGACAGAAGTCAGATTCCGCTCGCGGAGTCCGAATTCCGGCGACACGTTCAACGTCCGAATTTTCGCCGAAAACTTTCCCTTATCCGATTCCTCTTCGTGGGATTGCAAGATCAACGCGATCAAACCGACGACCGTTCGAAACTGCCGGACTGTCGCGAAACTTACGAAAGCCGAGATCACGCGACGTGCACGACTTTACTGTACTGACGAGCCGTTTGAAAATTTTCAAATTACTTACACTGATATTTTCACGACCGACAGATGGCGCTTAAACAAACCCGTGACACGCGCTCGCGCGTTTTGTTTTGAAATGCGGGTGTAATAGCGAGAGATGATTTCGCGCGCGCGAAAGAAAAACAGAAAGAAAAAAAAATTATCCACACGTTCGGCGCACTGTATTGAACGGGGACGGTCACATTACTCCCATGCGGCGCGTTGGTGGTGATGTTCAGCTGCTGAAGCTGCTTTTAGCTATATAAATCTCCTGGAGTTGTATAAAACAATAAAAGAAGGCCGGCGAATTGCGCGTGATCGTATGAACTCTCGGGATTTCGCAACGGGCATAATCCTATGGCGCGACGTCGTTTCACTTCGTCTCGTCGAAGACGTCTCTATCTATATTTCGGAGGCGTCCTTCACTCCGTTCGTCTGGTTTACGTGTTCACGTCGACGCGATTCGACAGCAGTCGACAGCAGTAGCACCTGCAGCACTGACTGACCCGGATCATCTCATCGCAGGCGACTCAAAGTCGACGTCGACACGCCGACGGCGTTTGCAGTGTTTGCACGTCGGTTCCGCACGCGGTCTGCTGGTCGCGGATTGCCGGCGCGACGGCATGGCGCGCGGCGTTTCCGCGTTTCCGTGCCGACGACGATAAGACACACCACGACCACCCGAGGAAACGTCCTCTGACCGTCGTCGGCGCACCCGTACTGGCCCGTACCGTAGAATCCGCGTTACGGCGGAAACGCGCGGAGAGACGGAGCACGCACGGAGAACGGAGAAGAGGAGGGAAAGAAGGAGACACGACTGGTGAGCGACGCGACGAGCGACGATGTGCGACGATGTGCGACGACGTGCGACGATGACGCGCGAACGGAGAGAGACGACGAGGCGCGGACGTGGCCGCTGGTGGCCGACTGCCTGCGACTCCCGCCGACGGATAAACGAACAACGGACGGACGGATGGACGTCTCACGTCCCTGCCGCCACGCCGGGTGAGGGTGCGCTCCGAACGATCAGCTGATCGCCACGCGCGGCTATAAAGCTGCTATGGTAACTCGACGTCAGCCGTCAGCGGCTGGCTCCGATTCCTCCAACTCCTCCACCGGTCGGGCTGGGGCTGCACACGCGGCGATTCATTTCGTTGCGACTCGCACGTTAATCGTTATCTTGTGCGATGCCGTGCGACGGCTGCTGTGTGACTATGACTTCTTCCGCTGTGTACTTATATCGCGCGCACGTGCGAGCGACGACGATCTCGCGTGCGTGAATGCGTGCGTGAGCGGGCACGCGCGCGTCAATGACGGCGCGCGCAAGTACAAGCGATATCTCTCTTTCTCTCTCTCTCTCTCTTTCTCTCTTTCACGCAGCTGGATTTCTTTTCTTTTTCTTTCTCCTTAAAAGCGTCGATTCGCGCGGCAGGAGACACGTGCGAGAAGAGAGCAAGAGAAGGCACGAGGCAGGTTCAGAAAGAAAAAGAAAGAGAGAGAAAAGAGAGAGAGAGAAAGAAAGAGAGAACGACACAGAGAAGGAAAAAAAGAGGAAAGAGAGAGTGTCGTCGTAGAGCGACCTAAGCACCTAAGCGCGACTCGTCACACGGCTTGAACGGCGAGCGACGGCCGTGCGTGACAGGAAGGAAAATCACGAGGCGAGCGTGGTGGTGGTGGCGCGAGCGACAACGTACGCCATCCGCTCGTGTCGGCAGCCGGGCGTGCACTGCCTTCCCGAGTCGTCGGTTGGTTCTCCATCCTCGACTCCAACTCCGGCTGGTTGGCTCGCTCGCTCGCTCGCTCGCTCGCTCGCGCGCGACCGGAGTCGCCGCTCGCTCGTATCGCGTGCGCCGCGACGACGACGAGCGACGCGCGACGGGCCGGCTCTCTCGATGGGGTACTGCGGTTGGATAGGTAATCGATTAGGAGATATCGATTGGAATCAAAGTATTTTTCGGGAACATATTATGTGGGAAAGGATCGGACTCTTGATCTTTTCGTTGGAAACCGACTGCACCTGACGTCTCGATCGGCACTGACCTAGGTCAATTTAACATTTTACTTTCCTGCTTAATATATAAAGACAGTCTGTGCGGCAGGCATATTATTATATTATTGTTTTTGGAATAGATAGACATGGATTGTAAGATAAATATTTCGTTTATACATATATTTATTTATGTTTTTTAAATTAAGAGTTCTTCGTCCTTGTAATAACTTATATTTATTTACGTGAGTGTGACCAGGATTTTGTATAGGAGGAAAAGTAAATTAGAATGGTGAACTTCTAAACTGGGAGAGGGGGAGAAGATGATAGTCGAGTAATTATAGATTATTAAATTTTTTTTATTATTTTTTATTATTTTTAATTAGTTGCTAGCACACAAGTAAAAAAAATCACATATATTTAATTTACTAATTTATTTTATTTTTCTCTTTAAATTGTAAACTGATTTGAACTGAAAAAAACTTAAATTTTTATAACTTTAGTTGGCTTGGATTTTTAAAAAAATCTTTATATAACTTTCGTCTCCAATTCTTTCTTCTTTTCCAAAATTAATTTCTTATGAATTCTCATAGTTTCTCTTGACTCATGTTGATTTATATACACATTTTATATCTTTATGTATATTTTTTTTAATTTGAATGTAATTGACGGTAATAATAATTAACATTGATTGCGTAGCAATATAATAATTCAATAAAATATAAAACGATTATAATTATAGTAATAACAATTGAAATATAAAATACTATATAATAAACATTCTAATATAAGACTAACAGTTGAAATGAAATCTAGTGCAATTTAAACGAACATAACAAATTTAAAAAATGTAAGAGAATAATAAGGTTTTTCAAAGAAAATCAAAATATCGTTTATCATTTATCATAATAAAAAAGAATATATCGCTCATTCGTTACAATAACGATATAATTAAAAAATTAACAATTTTTTAATTGCTTGCAAAAAAACGGATAAAGAAAAAGAATATACTCTCTAAGAACGTACTTTTATTTCACTATATAATCAATTATTACAAAATTACATTTAAAAATTATAGAATATTAAATTATAGAATATAATTTAGATTATAATTTAAAATATTCAAACCTATTTTCTGGAAAATTTTGTTTTTTATTTATGTTGTAACAAATGAGCGATATATATATTCTTACATAATTTGTTATGCTCTCTTGAATTCACAAGTTTACGATATTGTTGACTTTACTGACAATTTAAAACTTTTAGACTTTATATCAAACCGTTGAGAGCTTTCGCAAATGCTTTGTTTCGACTACAGTGAATTCAAAAACACACAGTGAATAATAATATTTATCTAAAAGTGGAAATTGATTTGTCGAGCATTTCAAAACTTTGTCGATGATATAAAAGTGATATAAAAGTGAATATACAGAGATTAGGTAAATAAAAAGTTATAAAAATCTAACCTTTTTATAAAACAATGAAAATAAAAACCATAAATTTTCTGATATTTTATTACTATAAACAAGATTATGAATAGGACAGGTCATTTAGATGATCTCTAAACGTCTTTAGTCTGTTATCTAACAAAATATATTACGAAAAGCATTATATTTGCTCAACAAGAATTAGACGCATTGCGGCATCTTTACGAGAGCATTATGATTTAGTTATATTCTGACGTCTGTTCCATAAAAGTTTTCGCAATGATCGTGATTTTATCGACTTGTAGGAAGTCTAAACTTTCCAATTGAAATCGTTTTGAATGTTTGAATCGCATTAACGTATTTCGATAACGATTTATAGAGCTTATAAACGATGCAATAAAGTGACCATGTATTCATAACGTGACACTTTCTTCTTCATTCAAATTACATAATATAACTCACTATATCAAAATTAAAGCGAAAAAATAATTCATAAAGCCACATGTTATTTACGTATCATATAAATAAAAAAAAAACACACCGACTACCGAACTACGGAAAAGTTAACGTCAGCCG
>Ga0157364_1001369_pt1 | contig 20558 bp, 6 predicted proteins | sample AttsexASBM2_FD_111476 | JGI IMG/M metagenome (GOLD analysis project Ga0157364, IMG submission 111476) | Fungus gardens microbial communities from leaf cutter ant in Ribeirão Preto, State of São Paulo, Brazil - Atta sexdens ASBM2 | ecosystem: Host-associated > Fungi > Mycelium > Unclassified ...
ACCTTTTGCTATGTATTCCTTTATTTATTACATTTGATTAAATGGATTTTATTCAAATTTAATTTAGATACATTGCTTTGTTTAATCGAATGATTCTCGAAACGTTACGATTTTTGCCTGTTAGCACTGTAGCGTTCCCGAAAAAGCATTAGAGCTTGCAGAGAACTATTTGTAACGCGTTATTTACCGAAAGAGTGATTGGTATTTATTGAAGTTGCAGCAAACAGAACAGCTTGACACTTCCGTACGCAATAGAATGCCAAGAGCTCCACATACAAAGACACATTTAATTCATCCACTCAAACATCTTTAAATACTCGATGGAGCATTCAACGACGTCGCACATGCGACGAATTGACACATGTCAATTCATCGCAGATCGACAAAATACACGAAATATCCTCGGGACTGCAGTAAAGTGCATTACGAGATGAGAACTCGCGAACGAGTAACACGTTCAAAATTAAATATTTTATACAATAAGTTTTCCAACTTATTATAATGGCATGCTGGTTATTTTCTGATTAATTACTTCCGATTGATGAAGAATAATTAAATTTTTCAATCAATAAATTTGTTTATGTTTTGGAAGCATAAATAATAGTTTTACTAGAAAAAGTCACCATTATACAAAAATAGTAAATTCTACATTCTATTTCTACAATAAAAATCTAGATTAAAGATGGCCGCGACATGAGTGCCACTTATATAGTGCCACTATGTATGTCACACACATATTACGTATGTCGCGCACATCTCTAATCTAGACTTTTATTGTAGAAATAGAATGTAGAATTTACTATTCTTGTATAATGGTGACTTATATAGTGGCACGTAAAGATATTCTCATTAACATACTTAAAGAAACGTACGCTGTTAGAGAAAAATTTACAAGTAAAAATATAATACAATAAAAGAGCAACTCTAATAAAATACTCTAATAAAATCTATTCTTTACACTTGCATTCTCTGACTGCGTTCGTTTTGTTTGTTTTCGTGCTAAACTATTTACTTTAAAACGATTATAAAACAGAACATAGTAAAACAAATTTTGTTAAACAGAAAAAGTCTTTGCTTTCAGTGGGAAAAGGAGAAAATGTAAATAAAATCATTCTTCTTTTTTTTCTTAATTCTATAGCAGAATTAGAAATAGCATATCAAAGATTTTGAATCTTCGTAATATTACGTCAGACAAAAAAATTGGCCATCCCTGGTATACACCGATAAAGTATATAACAAAAATAAATGACGATAAAGTGGTTGCTCTTATGCTTAATATTTTGAAAATTTTGGAATATTCGTATTTCATTTATTAAATTAAAACTTTATTATTCTAATTTTTAAAATTTAATAATTTTGCTAACTATATATAAATTTTCATTGAAAATTTATCGATATTAAAATTTTACAGTTTCATTACTATTAATGATAATTGTAATTATATCATACAATATATAAAATCTCTCTAAATTTGAATTTATATTCGATGTGCAATTATTCGGTTCATTCGAAATAGTTCCTGCCCATCGCAGATGATTCGAGAGGTATTGACTACGCAAAAGCACAAACATCCTTTTACAACGTCAGAATATTCTAGTAGAGAATCGAATAGATCTGAGAGCCGAAACTATTTTTTATTATTTTTGCCGCGTTGCGCTGTGGCGAAAGCGCAAGCAAGGGGAATCAGTGCGTGCGGAAATCTACGAAAGCTCGACTTCCGCATGCTCAGAGAAAAACTCACTGCATTGTGTGAAGTTGCAACAGCGAAGCTGCAGTAAAGGCGGGCAAAGCTGACATCTCAGGCGTGGATGCATGCACGTAATAGGAAAGCGTGTATGGGCGGAGAAGACTCAGAGAGATTCCTAGAGAGCCAGAGAGAAGGGGGTAACAAAGAAGCCCGAGTTCTACCGAGAGGTCGGCACGCGATGCACGCATATCTACGCAGGTGTTTCGCGAGTTCGCCGTGCCGGCCTTACATAGCAGCGATTTGCGGCTCTAACGTGAAATGCGTAATACGATTGCAGCGAGAAACGAAACGTTTCAAACGGAGGTTTCCTTTGGCAGCTGCTGCGTTCCTTGTCGGAGAATTCAATATGTGAGAAATGTGCGTGCTGAGATTTTCTTCAATTTTTTACAACAGATGACAATTTCTCATAATTCTTAAATCACTTTAGCATCTTTTATATGTAGAGAAGCTAAAATTGTATTAAAATCATATCTATTTTTGATAATTCCATTTTTTTCGTATCTATTTTATATTCGTATTAATTTTTCCTCTTTACTCATAAAGAATAAATTTCGATAAATTTAAAGAAATTTATTTTTGAAAAAACTATATCTAACTTTTACTCTCATTTTTGATAAAAGTATCGTCTCTCGATCAAATTGTAGTTAGAGAAAAACAAGCTGGTAATCTTCATAATTAATTGAACCTAAATGTTGGCGTGGCGGGAAATAAAAGGGATTAACAAAGCTCTTTTTGTTCGTCACGAACCGACTTTGACGTTTTGATAGAAATGACGACTGTTACGTGTGTCACTATACCCTTTATCTTGATATCCAGAATGTCGTACACATATCTTCCTTACATCTTCTTGCCCTTACTCGGCATAGATTCACATCGCACTTTCGTATGAATAAAATAGGGCGACAGGTGCGTGTGAGCGACAGCACGCGACGCTTCGAGAGGGTGGCACAACACGAATGCTAGAGCAATGGGCACGAACGGCTGCCAATAATACCGTGCGATTTGAGAATTAATCATAGATGTAAAAGGATTGGTAGATTAATCGATACGAAACTAAACTACTTCTTCACTATGACTAGAACTTTTCTTTGCGTAATGAAAATTTGAGAAAAGATGCGAAACAAATGGGATAAGCCGAGAGCTTATATAAATACGATAAATAATCAGATTATCTAAATACTCGTAAATGTAACAATTCACAAAATTTAGTTCATATTTCTTCGGTGCTATTTTTATAATTAGTGTAGCATGCTTGAAGTTTCTTTTCTTTTACTATGCTCATTAGCGGATTCACGGAAGATCATAGAGACTATGGCCTCCTCCTTAATCTCCTTTTTTAAACATATTTATAATAAAGTGTTATATTTTTGAAATGCTTAATCACGATTTCGATATTCTAAAAATATTTTTTAATTTTAGAAACTCCTAAATATAAATAAAAAACAGATTCCATTATTATATTTTATTCTTTTTATGTGTTCATATAATTTTAAATAAAACATTCCATAAATTAAATCTTTAAATTAAACATTTCAATAATACTTTATCACTGTAATAATTTAAACATTAGTTTAATATTCTACATTTTTATATTTGATCTTAACAAAATTTCCCTTACGGCGAACTAATGATTCTACCTCTCTTAACAAATTTTTAAATCCGTCAATGACTATAACTTTTTGTTAAACTCCTAAGAATGTTATAAATTTGCATTGTTCACTTTAAAATGAAATTCAACATAAATTCGGGATAAATTCAGAATCTGTGTAAATTAGTTATATTTAAAAAGTGAATATATGGAAATGTATTTAGATTGAACACTGAAATATTGTTCTTTTATTCGCCTGCAGGAAGATCGTAAACACATATATGTATAGTTTTTTTTTATAATAAATATCAATAGATTCTTTACTTACAAGTTATTGTTAATAAAAATAATAAAGAAAAACTGTTATGTTAATGACAAAATGATCTCTAAAGGCTTAATGAATATATATATATATTATATATATATATATATATATATATATATATATGAATATATATTTGCTTGTATTTTTATAGTCTTTGATATCTGTTACATGTTCATTTTTATGCAATATTTTTTTATAATACCTAGTATGGTAACAGATGCGTAATAAAACAAAATAAAATGACAAAGAATATAAATACTTTTTTAAGAAATTAAATTTCATTTTTCCAATTTTACACATTTCCCATTTTCCACAGTTCTTAAAAAAGTGGATTAGTCAATGTTTTTATTTTCCAGATAAATAATCCAACTACTTTTATTTTTAATCGTATTATGCTATTCTCAATTTTTCTCATTATGAGCATTGACCTATATTCTTAAATATAGTGAAGACTTATACGTCTTTACAATCTTTACACTGTTCTATGTTGCACTATTTTAAGAGCGCTTCATGAGAGTACGATAGAAGACTTACAACAATAATCATACTATGTAACAATATTTACACAGAAGTCGATCAAAGACAGTCGAATGTCGGGTCATGGAATCCGCAAGTAGAGCGACACTATCACGGTCATGTATGTACTTTGCCGGCGCGGCGCCGACAAGATATGAATAATCGAAGAACGCTTTCGCGGAAATCCGACACTATATACCTACCCTATTTTTCCCCTTCCTCAATCGCAGCGAACTCGTGGCAAGGACGGTTATTAAACTGATGCTAACCAGTGGTTTAATCATTTATAAGTGATAAAGGAACGATGAAGAAATGAATTTGCTGCGACAAGAATGTATAAGCCAAGCGTAAACGAGGCGGAAGTTAGAAGGATTCAACTCGCGTGTTAGACGGAATTAATTACACAACTTCGATCCAAGTGGTCCAGGCCGCCGCACCGTTACGGAACGTGCACTCTTATACGGCCCATGGGAGAGCAGACATACTTTTCGCTAACTTCCAACATGCGGCACTTAAATTCCAGGATGAAAACACGAAATCGCATGTTTCATTCTCGTGTGAACACGCGAGGTCTTCCGGCCGTATCCACATTCGTGCATTGGGAAAATACGATATATCCTGTTTACGGGATTGATAAGAGATGAATGTCTTCCTGATGAAATTTTCCTCGCGAAACGTTTCGACGGGAACCGAGCAGCCTGGGCGCATCGCTCTCGACTTTAATCTTTCACGAGGCCTGTATCTGTGCCGAGATCGGCAAGTGAGTGGCGGCGAACGCCGATATTTGTGGTATTTATTCTTATAAGTTCTTGACAGACGCGAATCCATAATTCAGCAGCCGACAATCAGAGAGACGAGGCGCGCTGGTGCGAAGTACGGTTGAGAAACATTTATTTTGAAGTGCTGTCAGAGCTCGCCATCCCTCCTGATTCATCGGCACGAGAAAACCCGAGGCTCACAGCTTGAAATATTTATGCTAGATTCCGAGGATCGTATGTCTGAACCGATACCGTAGGGGCAGACGAAGGAAATACATACAAGATACGTCGCGAGTCGAGCAGCAGTATAAATGACCGGATAAAACTTTTAAAAGCAACGCGGCTGCCACCATTTGCTCCCTTTTCCCTCTTTCTTTTGTAGATTACAAAGAACTGCCATCTCTCGAAATTTCAATATGGGTTCAATATGGTCTACTCTATGGTCACGAATATCCACTTCGTTTTAGTAATGGTGCCATTCGACCAGCTATACCAGCTGGGGGAAGAAGTTAAGTTTGTATCAGATTAAGAAAAAAGATCAAGAAAAGTAGACTCATATAAATTAGAAGAAGATATGATAAGGTAATCCATACCAAAAGAAAATATTATTTATCAAGACAGAACAGTATTGAGAAATAGAAATGATTAAAGAATGTCGATGAAACGAAACGTTATCTTATTGGAAGGAAAACTTGGACAGCTTCGAGAAAAATTGAGGACACTGATGTAACATAGAAAGTAAGAATGATAAAGCGATGCCGAAGTTTTTCGACGTGCGTGCATTTTTTTTCCCACCTCCCGAGCGACTGGATATCTGGTTCGAGGAGTCGGTTCGGTCGGAAAATCACGATGCCGACTAATTGCTAATAACCGGCGAGCAAATATTACTTCAATCACGGTTCCTCGATAACGTCGTTAAAGCTCGGCGACTACTGATTGCGCGCGCGGAGCAGAACGCACCGCGAGCGAGCGAGCGATGACGGATGAATCGAATCGCCGAAAATAACTGGATAAAAAGATTTCGTCGGCCGAGTCCGCGAGCGAGCCGATCGTGACCGCATCGATTCTATCGCACCGGCCTGGGCGCGGCGTTCTACCTGCGGAAATCCCTTTTCCGCCGTGCGCGACGTCGCGAATTGATAACCGATAATAATTCAGCGAGGCTCGCTCGCCAATTCCACGTTCTCCCGCTTTTTCTCTCCTCTCTTCCCTTTCCACTCCAGCTCCTCTTATCCTCTCGTTGTATTCGCCGTCACTTTGAGTGCGGTCCGCGTGCTCTAGTTGAAACGATCTCCATTCGGGGATTATATCGCCGCATGTACTATGCACTTTACTATGAACTGCATACGGTTTTGAACGCGACGCGACGCGACGCGACGCGATACAATAACCGGACACAATGGGAGGTATCGAGCTGCAGGCTATACTTGCCATGCAGTTATGCATCGTGAGAACCTGTTACTTTGCGACGCTTGGATGTAATTTCTGATACTGTGTCACGTAAACAATGGTAATCCATTCTCTCGCACCGGAGGGACGCTGGGACGCGATGCACGCAACGCCGCGCGATGCAAGTCAACGAAGTAAACATCTAATACCAAACTATTAGCTAACTCTGAGAGCGCTGTTAGTACAATCCACTTGAATTATCACATGCCTGAAGTTTACAGTATCACCGGATATTCGATGAGTATCCAAGAGTTTTCTGTATCACATGTTTTTTCGTGTCGGTATAAATTTAAAAATCTCAAATATTAATATATGTAATGTTCCGGACAGATTTATACGAATATATAAACATGTTGCGATAAACATGTTGATCATATCCGCAGTTTTTAACTCATAAAAACAGAGACTATATAAATTTTAAACCCCACCGATTTTGTTGTTGCCTTCAAAGCGTATATACATGAAATATATTATTGTGCAAAAATTGGAAGATCTGCGGACACTGCAGTCGTGTTTCATCGCCGAATGCCTACGCTGATGTGAAAATGATATGATTTTACCGCGATTTCATTTCGTCCGTCACCACGCAGCGATGTTACGTTTACACGTCGAAAGAGAAATAATTTAACAACGGAGTAGGTGGCAGAAAATTCAATTACGCGCTTATGGTAACTCTGCCAGGTCGCATATCATTACGAATTTCGACGCGTAGATTATCTCGCTCGCTTGGTTGAAGATCTGAATGCGCTCGATGTAATCCGTTAGTATCTCATTATAAATTTTCACTAGCAAGGTAAAAACCAATTATGGTGCGTGGAGATGCAATGAAAAGTGATGATAAACCTTAAAAATACAGCATATGATACAATTACAGTGATTTTAATCCCCAATTTTCATAAAAGATGAACATGAAAGATGAAGTTTCTGTGCCAGATTTATGCAGTATGAACAAATACGTGTTTAAATAATTTTTAATTAACCTTATTATAGGAAATAGGATGATATTTTTACACTCCAACGGCGAAAATATGAATTGCAGTAAAACTTTGTTTTGATACTGTTTTTTCTTTCCTTTTTAATAACTATGTTCTACAAATTTTTAAATATGCAATTCCATCGAAAATCCGCATTAAAAAACATTATGTTTAGAATCTTTATTTTTTGATCGAAGTCACCGAGGTAATATTTTTCGTAATAAAATTATTTACAGGTTTTAAGATAATAGCAACAGATATTTATTAAGATGCCTATGATCACCAATATTATTAATTGTTTGCCAATTCAATTGTGATATTACTATTCGAGCTTCGGTTTAGGGCTGTGTTTCGAAATCAATAAATTATCAGCGCATTGTTAGCTTGAAAATTGTATAAATTGATAAGAAATATTATTAGACACGAGAAACCGCCTTGGCCGAATATGGCATTTTTCGCTCACGTGTCTTTATTTTTTAGAAATATTGTCATAATAAACTATTTCATGTATTTATATTCCGTTTAATATTTGTTTAGTGATTAACAATACTTTTCCAGAAAATTGTGATTAGTCATTATGGAAAGTCATTAAATTCGTATCCATAATGTTTTAATAAAATATTAATAAATGGAAAAACATTCAATAATATACAACATATTATTAATAAAAATAATTTTAATTGAGATATAGAAACATCGCATATAATTATTTACGTAAAAAGAATCAGATGACTATATTATATTTTTACAACATGTAAAAGTCTTTAATTTAATTTATCTCACGATAAATTATATAAGCATAAAACTCGGGAATAATTCTTAAATTATATAAGTCAATTATATACAAATAATTATTTAATTTCGTCCTATATTTTACTTCATAAATATAGATTAATCCCAAAGTTCTAAAAAGATTTTATTTTATTATCAAATATTTAATATTTATAACGTATGAATAAAATATGTAAGAACTACGTGTTAAATTTTCAATGTGAAGATCGTATCAATTCTTATTTTAAAATATAAAATATTCGACTGTATATTATACACGCAAACAAATATCAGCACTTTATTTGGAGCACCTTAGATGGCGATTGTGCCAATTAATTTTGCAATGGCAGAGCGATCGCGACAACGATAATTTCTTTTATTATCATGCTTGTGCAGCGCTAGCACAATAGAGCCACTATATTTGGTGTATATTATCGCGTGCGCGGATAATAGAATTCGCGCGCGAACAATCGTGATCGTAGTACAATAGCATAAATCCCGGCTTTTCGATTAAAATCCAAATGGCTTGCGGTCCTCGATCGAAGCAAGAAAAAAGGAAGAGGATAGAAAGGGAGAGAGAGAGAGAGAGAGAGAGAGAGGGAGAGAGAGAGGGAGAGAGAGAGAGAGAGAGAGAGCGAGAGAGAGAGAGAGAGAGAAGAAAAGGGAAAACAGATAGTCCTAAACGCTCTCTCTATGTGGCGGACCGCGAGCGTGGCCACGTTTGGATGCACGCTGATGCAACTCGCATTTTCACAATACCGACGTAAAGAAATAGATTTTCCGCCTAACGAGACGGAAACTAACAAATACCGCAGCGTGAGCCGCGTGAGGTCGTGGCACGATGCCAACCGTACATGATAAAACACACCGTGCGCGCATTTTTTATTTTCATTCGCTTCCTTTTTTACATAATACGCGCGGATACACCGAGCGAAATCTTTTTCTCGTTCGCCGTTCGTCACGTGTACACTCATCGCCGCGCACGACAAAAGAATTCTCCAGTAAAGGCATCAAAAAAATAAGATATGTTTGTTCGCTTCCGACCGACTCTCATCTCCGGTCGTCGGCCGAAAAGCAGTACGTTACGACAGTAATTTGAAAAATTCGTTGACCCGCACCGCGGTACGGAACGACGCAATAACACTTCTTCCCGTTCAACGACGACGAAAGCAACACGTCGCGCGTGAACCCTGAAAAATTCACTTGTAACTGTACTTGTGCTGGTGGGGAATTTCTATATTGTTCCGCCAACGAGGAATTATTTTCCCGAAAAATATTTCTAGAAACATGAAATACGTCGTTCCTGCCGATGTTATTATTCTGCAATTTATAAATATCACAGATTCTTACCTAGACGAAGAACTCGAGCAATAACTTAAAATCTGGAGCAATGTTAAAACTTATTGTCGGTGTCGAACACTGGTATGAAATCCCAGTGTCCAGCAGTCTGTCATACTTGATCTGTTAACGGTTATTTCACCGACTCTACAACTTTTGCTGCAGAATGACAAAGCACAAAACTTGCATGCATCGTCGTGCACACGGCCACAACATTTGCATAAGTGTCAACAAGTTATTTGAAAAATGTAAGGTGAATGATGTAGTAAAAATATAGAGAAGAAGAAAGAAAAACTTGATGCACATACAATTTTGTCAACAGATTATTGACAAGTTACGATCGAGAGGTTATCATTCAACTTTCGTCAAAGAATTTATTAGTAGAATATTTTAGTGTATATCTTATTTAATATAAAAAAAGGCTATATTCAATTAAGGCCTATAACAATTTTTGTGTTAATTTTACAATTTCTAGTTCAAACGAAATTGCGCGCCGACTGTTTGCCAGTCCTAAATTAAAGTTGGATTAAAACACTATAAAAAATTTATTACGAAAAATATCACCTCAGCTGAGATTCGAACGTGAATTTTCATCATTCCGTATCAGCATCTTATCAATTTGACCATCGAGGTACATATATCGTGATATCGAGCGCTTTCTATTTGATAATATAAATCGAAATAAGTATTATCGTTCCATCTTTATTGTTTTATCTCATAAAATGCCAAGAAGGATATAACGACGTTTTGTATCAATTTATTAATTGGAAAACATCATTAATCGCAATAATTAGAACGTGTTATAGAAAAACGTTTTCAAACAACGTAAATAAACAATATTAAATGAAAATTGATGAGAATTAAATACAAATAAATATCTTATCATATTTATGGACAAATTTTGAAGAACTGTGCGTAAATGTAAATTGATTGACATTTTGCATATTATTAATAATTCACAAGTGAAAAGATTGAATAATCTGTAACATAGAAGGATTAAGTTGAATGAATCGAACAATCTATTGAGAGATTACCTACATATGAAATCAATTCTGATGGACATAGCGTGCTGCCTTTGATCTCAAAATATCTCAATTCATCATGGTTAATATAGTATTCTATTCGGTGCAATTTAATCTTAATCTATCTAGTTCATTACTCATACACTTTGACGAATGAAAATATATACTATAAGATCGCTAAATCGGATTCTCCTGAAAATGCAGTTCGTCATTTACACGCAATCCTATGAAATCCGTTTCTTTCAAGACGATGCGAAAAGCGCGACACGCCCACGTTATACAAAAATCAATTGTGCTTAGGTCGGTTCGCTCTAACAATCGCGCCAACGATCTGAGAGTACAATAGAGATACTCAGAGTAGATAACAGAGAAGTTGCAGTGGCGAGAAACGTTATTCTTATTCTTCACTAAGTATTGAATTATGTAGTGAAGAAAAACGTAAAAGATATATTCAATATAGATACCTTTTAGCAAGAATTAATATTTCCTAGAAGAGGTAAATGACAAAAATCGATAATATTGTATCTAATCGGAGATACAATAAACTTCAGGAATCCCGATATTTTCCAGTCAATCGAGTGCTTCAAAATATGAAAAATATGTTGCTAATTCTTACTCAACAAAGCTGGGCTGCGAACGTGATGCTGTATAAAATTACATTGATTTCCATATGATTACCGCATCGGTGGGAGAAATGTAAAAAAGCAAAGACTGATCAGATATAATCAAGCTCGCGAGATTACAGAACGCAACGGGTATTCGTAGACTCAATATCAATCGGTATTATAAGAAAGTGTGCAACTATCAATGTGCAAATATATTCTTGTAATTACTTGTTTTAACCCACCGTTCTATTTATACATTTTTTTTCCACGTCCTTCTCTCTTCACATGTACTTGATATATCTTTTAAAATACTTTTTTAAGACTTTTTTAAATACTTTTGGTGGTATTTTACCGAATTTATCAGTGAATTAGTGATAGCGCTATGACACTTTGTTTAGACAGTTCTTAGAAATAATTTTTTTACAAAAATTTAATAGAAAACTTAAATCTTGATGCGCGCGTTATTTTAAAGGAATGATTGAGTCACAATATACGGAGTGAGGCATCTAAAATAGGCCACCTAAATCACTCGCTTGTTTTTAACAATTATGTACAAAATAATAAGTTATGTTATATGTAAAAAAATCATTCAATTTCATTTTACAAAATAGAGATCTTCATGTTCTTTTTGGCGTCTCCACTTAGAAAAACAACCAATCAAATTATGTTTCCCTTAAAACCATGCAACTTTTGTTTGAAACTTTTCTTTCTATTTTTAAAAGCAAGCGAATTATTGAGATGATCCGTTTCAGATGTCTCACTCTGTACATAAAATCAGATGAAATATCAAAAATACTTCGATGCAAAATTTATGGTTCTACAAATAGAACATTGATAATTTGTTCAAGTATCTTATTAACTAGTGATAAGATTTTCATATTAAATAACAAGTACATTGCCAAATTGCAAACGCAGCAGCATACAGAGGATATATGTTCAGAACATATTAATTAATAATTACAATTATAACTATAATTATTATTGTAATAATTATAATAATGATTATAATAATAACTTTGCTGAATGCAAATAAAGAGACATATTAAATACATATGTACAAATGCAGTATAAATGAAGATATTAATTACAGATAAAAAACGAGATTGCAGTTAAATGCCGATTTGATTTCTAACCTGAGTAATATATTCAATATAACATTGATAAATAGATTAATACAAATAATAAGCAGAAAATGTTATAAAGATAAAACATTTGCAACATAAATTGTATATAAATATATAATAGTTAAAAAATGTGCAAAAAATTAGATAGAAAAGAAGTAATAATATAAAGCAAATATAAAATCACGATATAATTCTGACAAACTCTATTACAAGAGATAAAAGAAGAATTTTATGACTGAACATGAAGCAAGAAATTTTTAAATCAGTTAAATGAAATGTATGGATATGTAACGAGTTGATTCAACACGGATAGAAGAGAGAGATGAATTATCAAATATATTTGAAAGTGTGACAAAAAATCAAAGAAAAAAATGGAGAACTAACTGGTTAATTTTCAGGCATTGTGCAAAAATTAAAAGATTAAAAAATTATCTTTTACCTTTAAGATACAGATACTGTAAAATTAGAGCTTGTAAATTTTGCAGATCAGATATTTAGTACACTATATTATATATTAAAAAATGCTAACGATCGCTATTTTTATCCCTTAATCGATAAATTAAAGAAGACGCAGCTGTGTGCGAGAGAGAGGAAAATACACGTAACGCTGTCAGTGACAGTTGTTTTGTTAAAAGGATCGGTTTGACATGAATTGCTTGATATTTTTCTCGATACACGCGAATATTTTTCTACACGACATGCATGCGCTTTATGTATTTCATAGAGCGTATCTGTTCGTTTGATAAATATAATTTAACGTATATTCTAATTCACATGGATTTTTTATTATATCAGCCTATTCTTTTTCCCTACGAAACAAATGCGAGGACCTCTGCACTGTAGGTGCTCGTAAAAATTCAAAAAGTTATGTGAACCCATTGCCGCTATTATGAAAACCATCAAAGAGGGACAGGTTTTATTCTAAAAATAGAGGCCTCGGTCTTCACTATAAAACATATCTGCATCCAGATCATGTACTCCAATGCACGCTCTAATTTACTGGACTTTCGGATTTGTTATTGCGCTGCAATACAACCTAGTTTTTTTCCAACGAATACAATGGATTAGAAAAACTCTTAAAATAATGGGTGCATTGTATAATCGTGAAAAATAGTGTTTGCTTTTTCTATGATATTTCGAATTTGCTCCAGGGCAGTAACCTACTTTCCCCTTATCGACTTATATTATAATGAAGTCTACAACGTGCAACGCCTTCACATCACGCTCCATTAATCATGGGTTTCAATATTAACGCGATAAAAATTAGCAACCGTAGGATGCTATTTATATATTGACGAGAATTCCCGATAATTGACATCGTGTAAATTACTGACGTTATTTTCAAACACGCGCGAGCGCGTTTGCACAGCATGCTTTTTACTTTAGCGTGATATTAAACAGCGGAAACATCGTAACACATTTTCATTAGTAGAACATTTATAAAATCTAGTTGTATATCTTAAATCTTAAAATGATGACACAGCACAAAACTCAGAAGTGAATTTCACCTAATGTATCTGCAAAGAGTAATTTATAGTATTATTAAATTTTTCATTCTTTCTTCTCGACTAAGATGATTTTAACGCAAAGCCATGCTTCTTTCTCTTTGTTTGTAAAATCCGATAAACCTGTCATCCGCATTTTCTCTCTTCTTCTTGATTGAGAAAATCCTAGGGCGGAGTGGATGTCTTTGAAAGACAGCTTTGCAATTATCTCCGATGTTCTATATTTTACATGCTAACTAACCGCTTTGTTGCCGGACGTAGCAACCACCGTTACGCGTGACAGTTCTGACTTTGAAATCATGCTGCAATTTCAGGATAGTCATGGGAATCGTGATAAGAATTCTCGTTACTTTACGTTCGCAAATCGGCAATAAAGAGCCATGTATGAAGATGATAAAGCTCGAGAGACCTTCAGGAAGCAATTTTGCCCGTATTGAATCCCGAATGTGAAAAACGCCAGTAAAAAATAATTCCTTGCAAATCATTTTTGTTCTTTTTCTTAATATCAATAAATTTATATATTTAAAATGAAATAATCTTATCATCTACTATGTAATTAAATTTTAAGACTATATTATTTTTTTAAAGAAATAAACATTTTTTTAATTAAAATTTTTTTTATATGAAAAGATGAATGGTTCATTTTATGTAACAGTTACAGTTACAGTTAAATCTGGAATGTGTATTGAAATATTGATTTATAATACTTTTAGATATTTTATTATAGATTATCCTATATATTTTTATACGTAATACTGTAATTTAATATGTAATAGGTACTGTAATAATTTTTATACGTTTTTACTAAAATGAGTCAAACTAATCAATATATATATATATGTCCTTAATAAAATAGTGCGAAAATGTTCAGATGATTTGAGAATCGTGTGATAATTCACGATACTAGTTATAGAAATAGTCGTCGCATCGATCTCAGGATCGGCATAAAAGCGGGACAGTTCTGCACTCACAGGATAAAAGAGTTTCGGGAAAAGTTTTGCGAGGAAAGCAATTTTCCGCTATATCGAGTTCGTGAAAGCGCGCCGGAGGAAAGTTCGCGTTCGGAAGTCGCTACGAGGCGGTACGGAAATAAATCCGAAATATGGTGCGCTCTTTACGAGGTGAATAAGGATCCTGTGTCGCGGTGTGGGCCAGAATCGGTCGAATGCAGGTCAAAGGATTCGAGAAGATGTCGTAAGGATCGTTATCATTCTTCAGGCTCGATAAGAAACGGAAGAAGTTACGTTTGCGGAATGCATGCAAAGAGCACACATTATCCCACCGATATTAGAAGCGTCGGGAATATCGTTCCGTTTTAAGAATGATTTCGTGAGAAATCAGAGAGAGAAAGAGAGAGAGAGAGAGAGAGAGAGAGAGAGAGAGGGGGGAAAGGAGAAAAAAAGAAGCTGCAACATCCTCGACGTATTTAGTCAAATGTAACTTATGAAGAATTTGGTCGATTTCCTCATTTATTATTTAATTTCTTCCTGAATATAATCGTAATTAAGATTTCTCGTTTAAGATTTTTAAGTATAACTCAATAAAGGAGAAATCTCCATAAAGTTTGGAAGCAATTTTACAGTGAAGTACGCCAAAGTTCTAAAGACTACTCAATGTATAGTCCATGAAATAAGAATATTAGTTAGTCCAAGCTACACTAAATCATGTTGATATAATAGAGTTTGCTAATACACACTCGCGCGTGTCAATACACATTTCCTCTTTTTGTCTCTCTCTCTCTCTCTCTCTCTCTCTCTCTCTCTCTCTCTCTCTCTTCTTTTTTGAAGTAGGTACTCACTGCGTTTTAAATTTGTTTGCACTGAAAACTGAATTAAAATACGTACATATAATAACCAGTTGAGACATAAACATTCTATGATTTTAGTTAAAATAACCAGACAAATTTGATTGCATATTTTGGTTTGATAACCACATTTGGTTTGATGTGAACTCCGAAATCAGATTATTTAATTATGATAACCAGAAATTCTATTTAGTACTACTAATACTCTTTTATCGTACATCACGTTAATCCATCTTTTTCCTTTATTATTATAATAATTAAATATTTGGATAATATTATTGGATAATATTATATCATTACATACGTACTAAACGAATACCCTAACCGATATCATATAAATGTCTTGTGTACAAAAATATTTGCTTATAATAAAAAAATTCTGTTTACTCTTACCAAAATTTGCTTAACCAAATATATCTCGTTAATTCAATCACAATTTATTTTTTCGTATGCATTACTTTATATTTTTTCTTGAAATCGCTGGATATTTATATCATCATAACTGCTAATTTTCAGGAAAAGAAAAAAGAAAAGAAGAGAAGGGGAGAGAGAGAGAGAGAGAGAGAGAGAGAGAGAGGGAATAAGAGCAAGATCTCATCGGAGAAACGAATGTTAGACATCCAGATGGGAAAACGACAAGATGAACAAACGATTGTAGCAGCAACAATTTCACAGCAAGTCGTCCGCGCGTAATCGACGTGTCTTTTTTGAAAATGTTTTTCAGTGCAACCTATTTTCGTGTAGTGCCACTCGCGAAATAGATCGCGCAATACGCGAGAATGTTTTATAGCCCGTGGCAATTTTTCAATCGCAATACTAAACCATACCATGCATGCTATTGCTATACGATATACCGCGTAGCTGACCAGTCCAATGGTTTCGCTAAGAATATTATTTATATAACTAAAACAAAAAAACTTCGAGCAGAGCTCAGAGTACCGTTGCATGTGGTCGAAGAGAGTTATCAGTTATTTTCAATTATGAATACAAGACATCGTATAAATGACATATTTTTTTTTTAAGTGATCAACAAAGTTTTAAACAAGCATTATTATAGCGCTATTAACAATTTCTCTTATAAATATAATTTCTTTTAGCAATATTTATAAATATTTTTAATAATTTTAATTAGATTACTCAAATCTTCAAAAGAATTTCATACTACTTATATGGAAAATTAACTCCCGAAACGAATTACTTTCCGCATTTTGTAATATAGTTCATAAAAGATGTCATAAGGCTCATAATTGTTAATGGATAGTCCTGTAAGGTGTCTACGAGCACAAATATTACACTATAGCTCAAAAAATTATCCATTATGGAACCTTTTATAACAAATTTTATTTATCACATTATAAACTATATCATATGTGAAAACTAATTTCACCAGGATCTAATTTACCATATAATTAATAGACCATGCACTAATTATATGGATAATTGGATCCCGGTAAAATGAATTATAATTTTCACATATAATATAGCTTATAATATGATAAACAAAAGATATAATAGACATAAAGATCAATAAAAAATTGTTTTTTGAGATACGATGTATCTCATAGGTATTAAATTTGTGCTCACATTTTTGATAATTCAAAAACTATCTATTATTGAACCTTGGTATAAACATCTTTTGTTTATTGTATTATGCATAAACAACGTTATATGTGAAAAGTAATTACTCATTTCATCGTAATTTAATTGTCCAAAATTAGGGATTCTTCAAAGTAAGTTTTATACAATAAAGATTCGATTTACAGAGAAATAAAAATGGAATGTATTCCTTTCCTCTATTCCTGAAAATAGATAATTTTTATTAACAAATTATATCAAGAAATTTGCAATTTCTTTCAGCCAAAAAATGTTGGCATTGCAAGGACACTTTATGTACCTACAGTGTCTGCAATGATCAAGAGTTTAAAAGCTTTTTATGTAGTTTATAAATCTATATATAATCTGTAATATGGCATTCTTTATTTCTTACATTATTTTATGCCATCGATACTTTACGACGTCGCTTTATATAGCCAGGGATAGTTCCTGATATTTCTATAACAGCGCACGTATTTTCCCATCGCGTCTCGTCGGATATTGGAGGACTCAAAAGGTGGTCGAGCGTAGAATCGGTCTGATGTTTCAGAATTACGGTCGTACGCTGATAAAGCGGAGCGATTCAATCAGAGCAACCTCGGACTGCAGAGAGAGAGAGACGTATTATACATGGACTAACTTATTCCCGCCTCGATTACAAGAATCGTAAACCAGATCGACTGACGCAGATTACGTTCGTAACCTAAAAACGTGAACCGATTAACATTGACGTGGTTTTACGGAGGCAGATTTACAGCTAGCATGATTAATCTTAGCGAACGATTCTAGTAAAGCATTTTGAAGTGTGTTCAAATAAAAAGTTTTAGTTGCAAATTATACTCGAGTGAGCATAAATTTGAATCAACTTAAACCCTGCAACTTTAATGATATTATGCTATTTATCCACAAGAGTATCTAACTTATGCAATTAACTTTGTAAACAGGTCTTTTATTTTTTTAAACTTGTCAATATATAAACGCGAAAATTATACTTTTGTAATTATCTTCGTAATAGACAGAGAACGAATTCCATGCATTCAAAATTTTCCAAAAAATAATCTATCTATATAACGCTCATTTCGATGGTATTTGGTACATTACTATCAAAATAAACTCTCTCTTAATTTCTTCTAACAGAGTCGTTAAAGTCGAAAAAGTTAATACTTGTTGAGAACTGCATTCGCCGAGAGACAGAGTTAATTAAGCCCAAACAAATCGACTAGAAAACTTTATCCGAAAATATAAACAGTATCAGCCATCGTCACTATGATAACATACTACACGTATTTATTCCTGTGAGTATTACGCGTTCTGTGATCTAACTGCAACATGCGGAGTATCTCGGGAGCGACTAGTCTACAAACGCCACGCGTGAGTTCTCCCGAGATCGTCGTCGTAATGCGATTCACGCAAATGCAGCGATTCATCGGACTGTAATGAACAGTTTGTACGAGTGTCAGCAGTAAACGAGCGGATTTATCTCAAAGGTTGATGCTTACCTTTGAGTTCATCTTAACGATCAATTATATAGCAATGTTACTTCACTCAAATATGTTTAAAAGGGCAAACATCAATTTGCCACATTGATATTAAGTGTGTAGTTTTTTGGCGTAATGTATCTAATATAGATCCATACAGCACAGACATTCAAAGGACGTTCTAAAAACATCTAGAAAATGTCCTTATATTTTAAGGATATTCTGTAAATGGGATCACAATTTGTTCCTTATAAGTACCTTATAAGTACCATATATGAAGCTTTGACAGTATCGTTGCCACGAAACGGTATTATAACGTTCGATAATAATCGAGAATCGTCTACCAAAAACTGTATTAAGGGCGTATAAGTACTCGCTTACGTGTATTAGCCTCTCTGTTTATGACAGGAAATCTTTTTGCCGCGCTCGCGCGCGCGCACAATCTCGATCAACGCTGTAGAAAATCTTTGATCCAATTTTAGAGCCATCGCTCTCTTCGGCCGTCGTAATCCCCTTTCTGTTCGGTAAGCGATCGTTGCTGCAGCTGTCTGCGCGTATAAATTTGCTAGACACATTCTCGTCATTGGAGGTATCGCTTCCTGTTTTCTTGGACTGAAGTGGAACGAAGACATTGATAGCTCGTTAAGAGGCATCCCGAGGCTGTCACTTCTCGCCTGTCAATCATCTCTGTCCAGATTAATCCTCTATCAATATTACAATATAAAAAAAAAAGAAAGATAAGTAGAAATAAACTTTATTCGATTAATCTGGATTTTAATCTAAGTTTAGAACACTATCGATATGTACAAGTGAGCGAAGTCATTGAACATTAAACTATGCCTTCAATGGTTATCAAAAGGTTCAATCATGTTAAAAACTAGGGACAAGCTCTTAAAAATTTATAATATTTCGTCATACATCAGTGGACTCCTTACATAGAAAGAACGATTTTGCTGAATCAAAATAATTACATAGAAAATTTAATTGCTATGAATAATATTGCAAAAAATGTTCATGTTCTATAGCAACCAGCTTGTGCGTCATAATTGTTTGATAGTAGAGGAAAGGCCCCTATTATGAGATACCGAGTTTATTTTGAATAAATGTTAAAAGTCTATGAGCAGAATTTAAAAAATAATAGGTCATTTTGAAGGGAATTTAATAAGTTTTAAGATAACGTTGTATAAAATTTAATTTAAATTTCATTTTTTTTTCATTTTAAATTAAAGAAATGTAAAAAGTAAGCAAAATCGCGAAGTCAAAAAATTACGCTCCTAGTATGAGATGCTCCGAGAAATCGATAATAAAACGCAAAATATATCAATATTGCAATTAAAAACTTGATTTCATGTTTCTAAAATGCAAACAAACACAATTAGCGTACGTGAAAAATGAGCATGTGATAAATTATACCCAGAACTCATCTTCAGATAGTTGGAATCAAGCATCGCAGAAATAGGCACCAATGTTCATTCCGATTATCCTTTTTATTATCCTTTGTGCAATAAGATTTATTCTTTAGCAACGATTTCCACTATAACATAGGAGCATGGGTTATTTCATATTAGAAATATCCTGGGTATCTCATATTACGATTTCCACGCCTTATGGTTTTACGATCATCAAATCTAACTTCTGTAATTAAATAATTCAACATATCCCGTATTTTTCTATTAGTACGACCTTACTCTATCACTACATGAAGAATTTATTGCTCAATATTTATTTTATTAAATAATAAACAAGGTTTAAAGTCTCATCTCAATGAAGACATTCAAATTTTTAAATCTTTTTTTACAATGACTACAAGCATGATCTAATAACGAATTTTCTATTAAATAGTTTCTAAGAGCAATAAATTCATGGAATCAATAGATAGCGTTTATTAGTTTAGTAGAACCGTCGGTATCTCATATTAGGCGCCTATCTCATATATGGGAGCTTTCCTCTATTAAATCCTC
>Ga0157364_1001370_pt1 | contig 20547 bp, 9 predicted proteins | sample AttsexASBM2_FD_111476 | JGI IMG/M metagenome (GOLD analysis project Ga0157364, IMG submission 111476) | Fungus gardens microbial communities from leaf cutter ant in Ribeirão Preto, State of São Paulo, Brazil - Atta sexdens ASBM2 | ecosystem: Host-associated > Fungi > Mycelium > Unclassified ...
TATAACTACCACGGATATAAACGGCGAGAGAATCGATTGACCAGGTAAACACGTGCGCGCTCATATCCGGCCGGGTGTATCTTTCTAAATTCAGCTTTGTTATCGGCAGCAGGACGCCACGCCACGCTAAACCATATTGCAATATTCTGCCAACGCCGCACGATAGGATAGGATCCGATCAACGTCGAGCGTGGATGGTGCGATAAAAAAGATGATAATGTATTCTAAAGAATGCAATAGCACGTTCATACACGTGCGGCGCATTAACTGTGAGAACATTTCGCGAAGAAGAAGCCCTTGTGGCAGACGGCACGAAAAGTAGGTAGGTATAGGTATTTGCGCTACCCTTCTTCTCCCCCCTTTAAAAGGGGGACATTTTTTGAAGAGTCCCGAAAGCTCTCGTTGTGGTTGTATTTTGGCCGGAAGCGGGACGAGGAAAACACGAGACAACGGGGGCTCAACGTGCAAGTTACTTTGACACGTTCCCTGCCGTCGCTGTTGTCGGTGAGTTTCGCCTTAAAGAACTGCGGGATGTCGGTATATCCCGCGGCGTAACAATGGCTTCCCGCTTCGTTCTCTCTCACTTTCTCTTTCATTCAGTCGGAACACTTTCGGAATACTTCAAAACTGTCGTTCCTACATATGTATAGTGCGACTATGATTCGGCATCGTCCGATATTTCGTGATAGATCGGATCGAGCGATACGGATTCGTATCATACAGCATCAAGATCGATAAAAGAATTTTGAATTTTTATCGGATATCGCGGGCTAATCGCGCCAAAGATTGGCCCGTAAAAATCTACGGGTAATCCGATAGATATTATTACGTGATCACTTGAATGGATGTTCTTCATGTTGGAAGTAGAACAAGAAGTCGAGAAATTGAATATAATACGGGTTCGCAGTTGATACATAATTCGATGAATGTACACTAAAAGTTCACAATGTCTATAAATTTCTCGTAACGAGTCAATATAATTAATTAGCCTTTATAAATTAATGGAACTTTTGCGGAAATTGTTGGGATTGAGTAGTACATCATTGTTGGAAACGAATCGTGCCAACAGTTTTATAAATTAAATTATGTAGAATTCCTCCATATATGTATGTACGCGATGTGTTCGTAAATTTCTTTATTTTTTCTCCCACGCGACTATTACTGTAGAATTATCACGAGCGAATTCACGATGATAAAGTGATTCGAGCGATCGTAAAACTTAATTTATATAATGGATCGCATCTTTGATAATGCCCCTATTATGCTCGTATTATTACGCGAACGGATAACGCAAGCACTTGACGGGAAATATCATATGATGCGTTATCGATTTCACTGCATTTAGGGATTTTTATCTTAATTACACCGCAGACCCAATTCACGGGTATATTATTAGCTCGTTAATATATTTTATAGCGGCCACTAACAAGCCTTTGTCATTATAAACGTGAATTTGTGGATTAAGCTTAATTAAAATCTCGCCGTGGGATCGTCACAATTATTTTCATAATCATTCCGCCGTCGCTTTAATTACCGTATCGTAAACGTACGCATTCACATGGCGCGTGCAATACTCCGGAATGTAATTTTGCTCGCTCGGCTGTCATCGAGAAATTTGCATTTTGCAGGCAACAATTACGCGCGGTTTACAAAACATCGATCTCATCTGTGTTATAGTTCCGAATTTTTAAAAAATGTCACAGCATTAAACATTTTCAATGTCACATAAATTATGTTTCACGAACAATTAATTTGTAAGGTGCAATTTGAAAAATTTGTGTAACACGTCCTCTCTCTCTCTCTCTCTCTCTCTCTCTCTCTCCTTTTAAAAAGTATAAAAAAAATAAGAAAACTTAAAAGAACAAAAACTAATTTGCAATATTTTTAAGCAAATTTGTGAGCATTTTATCAATAATTTATAATTTATGTACATTTTTTACAATATAATAAACTTCCAATGAAGCTATATTATTTTTCTAGGTGTTTTAAATTCATGTACTACATTCAAAAATTATCTTAATATAACGATGATGTTCACTAGCGTTATGTTATAAATATCTGTTATAAAAATATTAATATTATTATTATTGTAAAAATGTATGTGTATGCAAATCTCAAAAATTATCTGCATTCTTCTATATTTATTAAAATTTGACATAGCTAATATACGTCAAGGATCCTATGTGCAAAGATGAGAAAATGTTTCCAGAAGAACGATATATCGCGTGCCTGCGAGATGTGCGCTGTTGTAATATTCTTCGTCTCGTGTAAAAACGCTAAGTTCAACGACTTTGCATATCGAACGAGAAATTTAGTCAAATTCCTTGGACGTCCTGCATAGCTGTTGCGATGAAGAAACGTCACATAACTGGTGGGCTGGAGCAGCGAAAGAGATACGAATCGGTAAACGCTACATCGCCGTCGACAGCAAGCCGAATTGCGAGATACCATACCGGGTGTCGGATTAATGGCTTCCCGACGGGGTGTAACGATCATTCCGCACCCCGAAATATCTCGAGGGACACGGGAACTCGTTGCACGTTTTGATTCGCGGAGGGCATCATGGCAATACACCCCTCGAGATCGCGTCAAGTCCGCGTGCGTATATGTACAAATCTACATTGGCGAGGAAGATTTAAGGCGTCACATTATGCGTAACAATGAGGAAGGGGCCGATACTAGGTTCCCGAAATCCCGGTCATGGAAAACGCCTATTCTGGGGCTCGCTTCGACGCGATTACATTCCGACCTGATTCGCGTATATGTACGTCAATCCTTCGAAATGGATGTCCGTGAGATACGGCTTTCGAGGCTCTCGAATATCTGATCGACTTGCCACAGTACCTTGTCAAATGGTCATGGTATCTCTGAATATCTGGCGAGGGTTTGGCGGTTCGCAGGAATTGGTATTAAAAGCTATTAGAGATATCTAGAATGAGACATGCACTTGAAGATGTATTAGGTATCAGAGAAAGTTGAAAGCATATGCAGCTACGGGAACCATTAATAAATTCTTATTAATATGTGTATCTTGTATTTCATTTTCAAAAATGAAAAATTATCAATGTATGCAATATCAGGGTTGACAAAAATGTTTTATATACGTTTCAAACTGTTTAAAACGTACTTAATTGATGTTTTTAACATGTTTCAAATATATTTAAAAATTAAAGCACGTATGAAACATTAAAAACACATTTAAAAAAAACATTTTTTGCCAATCCTGAATATTATTATATCTCATAAAAAAACAAAGATTGCGAAAGAAATATCTCGTGTCCTTGAATTGTTAGCTTCGAGCCACCGGATATTCTCAGGATAGCTGCTGGCGACTATCTATAATAGGAAATTTACTTATCGGGCACGCCAAGAATTTCTGAGATTATCTGAAATTTTCAAATATCCCGGAACATTCCAAAACTCGCGGCAAATCTTACAATCGATTGGCAGGAAGTCGCCGTGGGCGATCTTCAAAATCAATTCATAATATCTTCGAGGTACTTCGGCGTTCTGTGGCTGTGACCTCATTATAGCTGAAGAAGATTCCGTTACCAATATCCGACTATAACTTCAGTCTGCTCGAGACGAGATCTTATATTTGCAGCCGATTTCCCAACCGAACATTCCATACAGTCTGGACTATCGATATTTCGCGTTGCGTAAGACTACGTCGAAGTCTGAGTGTCATAATAAGACCAGAACAAGAGAGAAGCAGACAGGAGAGCTTCATCAAGATAATGTCTACAGCAATGGATTATGAAATGAAATGAACGTTAAGTCTGAAAATGATTTATGACTTAGGTTTTACTGAATAAAAACTATTTCATATATATTGCATATTTACGCTGATTTTCGCATGATATAACTGATTGATTACAAAGTTCATAAATCAAAGATGCAATTAGCAATAATAACATATCCGCTTATGCATCTTCAGTTTAATGATAACTAATCCTATTAAACTAGTTGCAAACGTCACTTAAAATTAATATTCATACTAATGAATAATTTATGCGAATAATTTAACGTATAAATAATTTGTGTAAATGCATGAGATAAAAAAGCGAATAATGACAATATAATTACGTTAATTGAATTAGAAGCAAATAAATCAATATCTTCAGAATGAAATCCGTGAATACAAGATATTTAGATTTAGAAGACGTTTATTAATGAAACTATTACTAAAATTAGCTGTCATTATGATCTTTGTAAAGTCATGGTGTTTCTCCCCCCCCCCCTCTCTCTCTCTCTATCTCAGAGAATTACAATATTTGTTCGACAGATTTGGTTACGCTTTTCAAACTATTTTTGACTACTCTCTTTTTGAACGGATGTCCTAATGTTTCCGAGCATTGCTATTTGTGGAGACGCATCAACGCCGCATTTTGAATGAGTAAAGGTTCTTACCGTTATTAATCACGTATTCTCTATTATAAATTTATTTTTCGCAAACCATCTCGATCATTTTTACCATTCCGCTGTAGGATATTCTTCCATAGATTCTACGTGTATAAAAGGACTAAACATAGTCCTGTACAGGAATTCGCCATTGAGACGCCGACGTTTTCCAACTACGGTAAACACGGCCGGTCGGTGCCGCGTTAACCGCCATCCGGGAGCGCGTTTATTCGCCGACCTTCTTGCACGCCACATTGACGACGATGAAACGAAACACACTGGGGCGGTCTGCAGGCGGTCTTTCCAGCGCGAAAGCTCCGCCTGCGAGGCCAGCCGGCGTGCATGCACGGTGCATGCACGGTGCATGCACGAGAAACGTCAACTTCTTCGTGGCACCTACTTACCTCTTCTCGTCCATCCGTCCGTATGTTCATTTGAACTGGCCTTCTCGGACGCGCGGCGTGCCCTTCGTTCATATGCTAATGCCTATGGCATTTCGTGACGCGATATAGTTTTCGTTGTTGACCCTAGCTGACCTCCTCCGGAGAATGGGTCTTGGAGTGAAAGTGCGGGCGACGATGCGAGGATCTTTTCGTCGTTGACAGACCGTTTCGTCACGTCGAACAAATGTATAGGCAATGAGCGATTCTGTTGTTCGAAACGAAGAAATTTCTATGAACAGTGTCATCTGCGCTTTTCTGAAGAAGGATATGACTCTCCCGTTCATGAATTCGATTATTGGTTTTTACTGAATGCTTGTTTGCCACTCTTTCCGAGTTCCGGTACCTATATATCGAAGGAGATTTGACAAGCCTTCCTTTCCACAACATTTTCTTCTTTCGCTTTTTCACAGAAGAGGCCGACTCACGTTTCGGAAAATCATCTTTATAGATATCATGAAATGCAAAATGGAAATTCATATAAGCTGTCTTTTTTTGTTATCTATTTTCCAACTTTTGATTAAATAAAGCAAAATATTTTTAAGGAGAAAGTTCTTCGTTTACTAATTATTAATTTCTCAAATATTAAGTAAAGCGTACATCAAAATTTGTCTTTATTATCCAAGTTAACTTTTTAATGCATTTTCCAACTTCACTTTGCAATAATATATATTCTATATCGCTTAGATTAAAGAATGATTCTTTCCTTTCTTTCGATAATGATCTTATCTCAAATTATAATATATTCCTAATCGACGAACCGTAACGAATGATGATTTATGTAACAATCCATCTCATCGCCGATGTTTTTTAGGCGGACCTTTCTTAGAATAGCATTTTTCGGTCAATAACAACGACGTTTTATTTTTGTGAAATGAACTCACAAGCGTGATGCAGCAGAAAAAAATATTTATTCAAATAAGAGAACAGTCCATTCAAAGACTCGGTTGCTCCTTTTTCCTTACGCTTGCATGAAACTAGTACGAGCATAAATTTCAACAGATAGTACGCTGCCGGAGCAAGAGAAGAAAGGACTCTCCCTCACAGATTCCCTAGGAGCGGCTGCACGGTTATTTAGATCTTTCATTCTCTCGCGGACAACTCAAAGACTTCGTCGTCTATCGCCTAAATTATTTCTCCGGTATTTCCACGAAAAGAAAAAGAGAGAAAAGAGAGAGAGAGAGAGAGAGAGAGAGAGAGAGAGAGAGAGAGGAAAAGAGATAAAGAACGCGTATAACTATGAGTCTTTCCTTGGTGTTGGTGCATTCTCTTTAACGGTTTATGTATTTTAACATTATTTCGCTTAGATCGTTAAGTAAATAGATGTTGCTATTTTACCTAAGGTTTTCTAATCTTGCAAATTGTGTTTTATAAAAAAGAAAAAATCGATATGCTATGTGCCATTCTTATGATCACGAACGGCTAAAGAGATTCAGATAACCCTAGAGATCGTGCGCTTCGTACTTGGATCACGCTAATGAAAATAACGCACGTAATAGGAACGTGAGCGATACGCTTAGCCGTCAGGAGGAAGGGAGGTGTGCCCCGTATACACTTGGTCACACTGATAAAGTATTCCAATTGCGACGTGAGGCGGTTTAGTCCTCAGCAGGACTGACAGGGAAATGATATCACGCTGACAAGCCGTAAATACATAATGAAGTGTGGAAACCCCGTATGTTTAAATCCATGAATGCCTCCATCCGTCATCGTGAGTACACGCGCAGTACGACTTCGAATTTATAATCCCGTACGCTCATCTAGTATACCTGCGTGATTCATCATCTTATACACTCTTACAACGACAGATGAGTAGCCGTCGTTTACAATAAGTTTGAGGAAAAGCTAGACGTTAAGAGATATGCAATTAATATATCGTGCACACAGCAATACTAATCTTTCACTTAACGATTTCCTCTTTGGCTCCGAATGTTACACCGAATGTACCGAGATTTTTTAAATCCAAATAGAATTGTTATGAGATGTAATGTATGTTAATCTAATATTGAAATCTCTATTAAGAGCTATTAAAATGATTTTTTCCATGTGACGAGGAAAATATATATTATTGTACTTTTACAGAATATTATATTGTATTTGAATTATTATATCCTTTTAAAACCAGCTAATTACAATTCTTCGCTGTAAACATTAAGATATGCAGATTAAATTAAATTTGCCTAATTTCAGAATGAGAATACATTATAAGTAATGATTCAGTATTAAGATAGAACGTTTGAATTTTTAAAAACAAAATAATTAAAATATTTAAAGAAATTTTCAAAAATTATTAAATTTAAAGATTTTGTAAAACTTATCAAACTATTATATAAAGTAAATAACAAAGCTATTGACAGAAACTATATATTTTAGAATAGTCCCTTTAATTACTTAAATACTTTTATATGTAATCTCTAAAATCTAGGTAAGAGCATTAGTTTGATCTAAAAGCTTGTTAGTTATCTAGATAAAATGCAGATGGCGTTAAAGGTCTCACCTATTTTTAAGGGTAGCTACTCTCTATGCATGAATAACGCAGCTGTTTTTTTCCTAAGAGAAGCTGTACACAAACATATTATTTTTAAATTAACTTCGAATAAATTTTTATAAAAATATAACAATGTGATGTAATTTTATCTAAGTATAATATATTAATTCCACGCAAACTAATTGACCAATATCCGTTCTGTTCAGCTGTCAAATCCATTAATTAATAATTTATCAACCGAGTTTGATTTATCGAATCTAGTAGCCGAAGTTATCGGTTATCCTGCATACGCGGGCAATCTGATTAAAACTGACACTGAATGCGTAGCAAATGCACTCACGCATGCAAGTTCGCATGTCCAAACTGAAACTTTGAAAATATACGTGTTGAGCATATCTGTTTCAAAACTTTTGCGGGAAATCCACTCACGTTCGCAACGAAGACGCAACAAATCCTTTTCGACATGCAACGTTACGTTTGTCTCGAATACTTTTGGGAGTAGCCAAAAACAGCCGGTTAAAAGTTCAAACGTCGAAGTGAAGGAACAACAAATCATCGCGGAAAAAACAATGTTTATCCTATAAAAGTTCGCCGACAGGCGCCGTGGGATATCCCATAGCCTATTAGACGACATCGTGGACGTACGAGGCGCCCGAGGGTGAAAGATCCTCGCACGAAGAAACGAGGGAGAGATTGTTCGGAAGAGAAGCCGTTTGATAAATGCATGCCAGTGCGTCTAGGAACCAGTTTAGTGTTTACCTAGTAAAAAGAGAAAAGAACAGGAGAGAGAGAGAGAGAGAGAGAGAGAGAGCATGTTGTCAGTCAGCTGGTTTGTTGCATCTCCAAGGCAGGCAGGCAGGCAGGCAGGCAGGCAAGAAGTAGGCAGCCGCCTGTGGCATTCAACGTTCGTCGAGAAGCGTTCTCGCGAGCACCGTGTCTCTGTGTCAGTGCCGGTGTAGCACGTTGAAGGAAAGAAAATGGAAGGGATATATCCTGCTAGTGGTGGGGCAATGGCAACGGTGGTGGAAATGGAGAACCAAGAGAAGGGGAAGGCAACCGCACGCTGCTAGTTATGCAGGGTATACCCGTGATCGTCGATAGAACTCCTCGGAGTCAGTTGCACTCCGACCGTCGTGGTGGAATGTCGTCGTATCCCGGGTCGCAGTCGCCGTCACCCCGGGTCGCACGTAATCACGTCATCATTGCAACAATAAAATATCCATCGCATCTATTGTGTTGGTGATCGCTTCGAATTCGTTGGGAATGAGCGATCGATGCTCGACCGATTCGCGCGAGCGGATGGCGAGGTCGAGGGTCGTCGCGTCGGTGTTAGTGTGAGTCGTGTTCGCCGACGGCGGGAGAATCGGTTAGAGTCGGCTGAATATAATTCAGCGTGTTTTGCTTTTTTCTGCTTGTGGCGTGGCGTGGCGTGAAACGGAGTGTACAGTTTAAACAGAGTGCCGCAACTATGAATGCGTGACGGTGCGTTCAATTTTTCAAGCACCCGCGCGAGTATTTTTCGGCTACAGGTGTGCGACTACGGGAACATCATCCAGGATGGAAACGCGTTGTCGCGTAACGTCATGGTCGTGGCCGACGATCCTGTCGACGATTGTCCTCTGCCTGACGCTGGATCGTTGTACTGTGTACGGACGCAGCATCACAAGTCTCTCGCAGGCGCCGAGCGGCTGTGAGTGGAGAAAGGAAGATGATGACGCGGAAAAGGTTCTGGCGTGCCAGGTCAGAACGATCGCAAACGTGCCTGATCTGATTGGAAATCTTTCGGCGATACAAATAGACTCCATAACATCGTTGGGATTGGAATGCAGTGATGTATTATTCTTCGAAAGTCAGCTCGAGGGTTCACATCTTTTCCTGTTGCCATTACCACGTCTTACGAAACTGCGTATCGATTATTGCAAGATCCGATACTTACCGGGCGGTGTATTCGCCCTGGTACACAATCTCCGCAGTCTATCCTTGCGAACGCACAACGGTGATTGGTCAACCATGACGCTGGAACTCCATCGCGATGCGCTTCGCGGTTTGACGAATCTGCAGCACCTCGATCTCACCAACAACAATCTTTGGACGTTACCGTCGGAATTATTCTGCCCAGTGCAGAGTATCGTGAGCTTGAACTTGACGCGCAACAAGTTACAGGACATCACGTCCTTGGGTTTTGCCGATTGGGGCGAATCCTGTACGCCGAATCTCGAGATTCTCGATATCAGTAATAACGACCTCAGTGCCTTGCCCGACGGCGCGCTCAGCAGCTTGCGTAGCTTGACAGTGTTAAAGGTACAGGATAACGCAATCGGATCGGTAGGTGACCACGCTCTAACTGGCCTTACGTCTCTGCAAATCCTCAACATGTCTAGCAATAGACTCGTTGCACTGCCACCAGAACTATTTTCCAAAACGAAAGAGTTGAGACAGCTAATACTTAGCAACAATTCCTTGACGGTATTAGCGCCCGGGTTGCTGGACAGTCTCGAGGAACTCCAGGAATTAGATCTCAGCAATAATGGATTGACGAATCCTTGGGTAAAACGGGACACTTTTTCACAATTGATTCGTCTTGTCGTCCTTGATCTATCATTCAACGCCTTGACGAAAATAGATGCGTCCGTCTTCAAAGGTCTGAATAGTTTACAAATTCTGAAGCTTGAACACAACAATATCGATACACTCGCCGACGGTTGCTTCGCCTCGCTCATTAGCCTGCATTCCTTAACGCTTTCGCACAACAGGATTGCCAGATTCGAACCAGTGCACACGGTTGGTCTTAGTGCGCTCGGACAGCTCTTCCTAGACAGCAACAGACTGCGCGTTCTACATAGGCATGTGTTCACCAATCTCACGAATCTTCAGGATCTCTCTTTGAGCGGTAACACTCTGACGGAAGTTCCTTACGCGGTCCGCGTGTTGCATTCACTCAAAACTCTCGATCTAGGTAACAATCAAATGTCAAGAATCGATAACGACTCGTTTGCCGGTTTGAACGAAGTATACGGATTGCGTTTAGTGGACAACAAGTTGGAAAACGTGTCGCGCGAAGCATTCGCTACATTGCCGGCATTGCAAGTGCTTAATCTAGCGAATAATTTCATTCGTCACGTGGAACAAAGTGCTTTCTCAAATAATCCAGTGTTACGGGTTATAAGACTAGACGGAAATCAATTGACGGAGATACGAGGCGCCTTCACGAGTCTCTCGACTCTCGTTTGGCTAAACGTGTCCGATAATAAGCTGCTGTGGTTTGATTACAGCCATCTACCATCTAGCATAGAATGGCTGGACATACACTCCAATCAAATAAGTGAGCTGGGGAATTATTACATGGTGCACAATAGTCTGCGAATAAAGATGCTAGACGCCAGCTACAATCTTATCACCGAAATTAAGGATGTCAACGTGCCAGATAGTGTGGAGATGCTGTTCCTAAACAACAACAAGATACGTAATGTTGCGGCCGGCACATTCTCGCAGAAGCCAAATCTGGAGAAGGTAGTGCTTTACAGTAATGAGATCAAGAAACTGGAAATCGCTGCTCTCGGTTTACAATCAGTATCAGAGAACAAGGAACTTCCTGCGTTTTATATCGGGGACAATCCCATTCTCTGCGATTGCACTATGGAATGGTTGCCACGGATCAACGAGATGGCTCGGTTACGACAGTACCCGCGCGTCATGGATCTCAATGCTGTCACGTGCGACATGGTGCATGCTCGCGCCACACCGCGGCGTCCTCTGATGTCCTTGAAGTCGAAGGACTTTCTCTGCCGATACGATACGCATTGTTTCGCGCTCTGTCACTGCTGCGATTTTGATGCCTGCGACTGCGAGATGACCTGTCCCGACAATTGTTCATGCTATCACGATCACAGTTGGTCCAGCAACGTCGTTGACTGTTCCAATGCTGGGTATAGACACGTACCGGAGCGAATACCTATGGATGCGACGGAGATCTATCTAGACGGTAATGAGCTAGGTGATCTGAGCAGTCACGTTTTCATCGGCAAACGTCGCTTGGAGGTGCTGTATTTGAACAATAGCCGTATCATAGCGATACATAATCGCACATTCAACGGTGTCGGTGCTTTGCGCATTCTTCATCTCGAGGATAACGCATTACGAGAACTACGGGGCTTCGAATTCGATCAGCTGGAACGCATGTCGGAATTGTATCTGGATCATAATGCGATCGCCACTGTGGGCAATACAACTTTCAAGAAGATGCAAAATCTCGAGGTGTTACGACTGGATAACAATCGTATTGTTGACTTTCGACCGTGGGAGGCCTTGCCGAGCGTCGGTGATGGCACCAAAGTCGCGCTGGAGGGCAATGCGTGGAGCTGCGAGTGTACGAATGCTGCCAGACTACGTGCCTGGCTCGCGGAACATCGTGGTGATCCGGAGAAGATGTATTGCCGCGACGGTTCCGAGACTCTCGCCCAAGCAATGGAAAGATGCGGTGATCCGTCCACGGAAGCTGTGAGTCGCGGTATCCAAGAAATTCCGTTGTTAGGCAGTAATTTTGTGCCCTTGCTTGCTGGTGCTCTGGTAGCTGTTATCGCCGTCTGTCTCATTGTCGCGTTAGCTTTCGTTTTTCGTCAAGATGTGCGACTCTGGGCCCACTCGCGTTACGGTCTGCGACTTGGTAAAATGACAGCACCGCCTGATGAGGAGAGAGATAGATTATACGACGGTTACATTATCTACAGCGAGCGCGACGAAGATTTCGTCTCCAGATTCCTTGCAGCTGAATTGGAGCAAGCTGGCTTGGCTCTTTGTTTACACTGGCGTGACTTACCGCCGGCCAGGCCGCAGGAGGCGCTACCACCGGCCGCTGCCTCCGCGAGACGCATCGTGATAATCTTTTCGCCGGTGTTCCTCGCGAATGAGTGGCAACACGCAGAATTCCGCGCTGCTCTGAGAACGGCATTGGAGAACATTAGACCGACCTCGCGGAAACGTCGAGTGGTAGTGTTATTAGCTACTGAGACGCCCACCCGAGACCCAGAGTTGCAACTGCTACTGCAGACGTGCACGGTAGTAATCTGGGGCGAGAAGAGGTTCTGGGAGAAGTTGAGGTTTGCCATGCCAGACTCGGTCGACAAACGACGCGATAGCAAGAAGGTCAATGACCGCAACCGCACGCCGACGCGATACACTGCGGCGCCGTCCGCTGCCGTGGACGTTTGGACCAAGCCTAATGGCGTTTTGGTCGCACCGGTGCACCATGCACCCACGCCGACGCCCACGCAGTCTACCTACGTCAGCTCGGCATCCAGCCGTACCGAGGACGAGGACAGCGGCGCGGAACACCAACATCATCAGCATCATCAACATCAACATCATCCTCATCAACACGGCTACAGCGCGCTACATGCCGGTAACGGCCGTCCGGCCAGTCTGTCTTCGAGAGGCAGCCATCTCTACAGCACTATACCGGAACCACCGGTGGTGCCCACCGCGCCACCCGGCGAGGCCCTCGCTCCCGCGCATCCAGGCAATCCGCGTACTTACTTTGTCTAGCGCAGAAGGGCGGCGATCGTGCTCCGATCCGGCAGGAGATAGACCGATTCCCCATCTTTTTCTTCCGGTCTTCGGCTCGCTTCCGGTACCCGCTGGGACACGGTCGTCCGGTCGTATCGTGACGTTTCTCGTCGAGATGTAAAAAAATTCCTTCGCTTCAGAACGACTGTGACTACACTTGTACAGTATTCCCCAGTACTCGCGACGTATCGACCGTCACCTCGACTGAGACGCTTTAACTCTTCCACTTGGGGTCGATCGCCCCGCGATATGAATCACTCGGCCGCGAGCAGATGATTCGTTCGCAGCACGCGCGCATAATATTACATACGTACGAAATCGATTCGATGCCTTGTGCTTATTATCATAATGTATAACGATGGATAGATTTAATGGCTTGACTTTTTTCCTAAACTTAGGATACGCGCGTGATCGTCATTCTTTGTTCCCTTCTCGGTATCTCTTTTTCATGTTGCGCAATGTTCTTCCAAATCACGACCAAATATTACCGTTTCGAAACTCATGGAACGAAAGTTCTAAGGGCTCTTCTCTTTTCGTATAGATCTTGTAAATAGTGACGCGGTATTGGTGAGAATGTAGATTTTTTTGCGCTTTGATTTAGCGAGCGAGACGTCGCGTGAGATAATTAAGGATCGGTATTAATTTACCTATAATATACGTATATCCGCACTCTCTAATTCTCGCGAATCTCTTTCGCACGTCTTTACATTGACTAATTTATTTGCCACGCGAAATCATGATGAATCATCGAAATCTGAAACTAGGTCGCGATCAAAAGCACCTGAGCGAATTTTACGGAATGTTTCATTACGATGGATAAGTCTTTAATTTAAATGTTTTGTCATGTGATCCCTTTCACACACGAGTCCTTTGATTTAGAGTCGTCCTGTTTCGATTTGCATTAATTGTCATAACTGTCAGTAAATTTGCTAATATTTGTGATTTGGATATTTATGATAAACACGGGGAATAATGATTATAATGGCAGCTAAATATAGTAGTACAGAAACTGATGTTATGACATAATGCAATTATTTTATATTAATTAAATCGCATTGGTAATTTTTATTTCTAACATTATTCATATCAAAGCACACGCGGAACAATTGTAATAATATTTGTAACGGTATTAGAGAAAATGTACAAGAGAGAATACAAAGTGTTCTTTATAAATATTTATTTTACATACGCTTGAATGAATGCATTTATTTTTTATCGGTGATACTTTATTTTATAAGCGTATTTTATAACCGTATTATACGTTTGACAACTTAATTGTAAATATTTATATATTTTTTCCCGATGCTCGAGCGAAATAACGTTGCACGAGAAAAGTGAAGTGATATATACATATACATACGAATATTGCTTTCGTAATCGTTTATCCATTTGATTTCGAAATGGACATCGAAATGTCGAAGAAATCATATTTTCATGTAGTAGATTTCGAATTATTATAAATACACGCGTATAAAATTTTGTCAAGTACTCGTAATAATTTTCGATAAGACGGTTAAAATGTATTATAAATAGTACGAGAATATATTTTTCCTTTCGTATTCCGACTCAAGAAATCTTAAGATAAAGTTCCTCGCGCATCTGACACTTCTTTGGAACCCGAGGCGCATCCCTCTTTGCCATTCCTGTCGTTTGTTCGTCGATCACTCGCGATGAAGTGGATAACGAATCATCAAGTGTTAAATGACAGAAAGAAAAGACGTCTCGCGAGAGCTTGTTCCTAAAGATTCACGACTGTTTGTTGATGAAGTAACGGTCGCATAACGCTTATTAGTCCGTAAGTGAACTCTCTGTAAATATTGTATCTAATTTTGTAAATATAATCATGCACATTTCCGAGCACACCGAAGACCAGCGCTGCTGGAACGTTACTGGTCGTGGATACGTCTTAATTATAATTGCGCGTTTAGGACTGTATAATTCTAATCGTATTGTATTATTGTAAATACGCTCATCGAATCACGCATTATATATTCACAGTCTGTTAAATACGTATTAAATTAATTGCCACTTTCCATTTCAGCAAAGAATCATAAAAATAAACACGTTTGTTTTATAAAAAAAAAATTTATCGCGTTTAATCAATCCTACAAAGTTCCCGTTCCAATTATAATATTGCAAAAATATTCTGTTGATGTGATGTTAATCTGAAAAAAAAAATACATTGAAAAAAATATAATCAATTTTAATAAATATTTAGTTGAATACTGCCAACTAAATATTTATTAAATATAAAAATATTATATATATTTATTTGATACAAGAAATGTTAATTTGATTTAACAATCATTTTTTTTATTGAACAAATATTTACTTAGTGTAAGTAAATGTTTAGTATATCACAATTACTTATAATTACTTATATATATAATCAGTATTAAATATAAAATACCAATATTAATAAAAATAAATAAAAATATCATTATTTCTTTTTAATCTTCTGCACGTGATTAATATTGCCACAGATTAAATAAAAAAAGAATTTTCATATAATGACATCAAGGAATGTATATCGTGTATTTATGTAATCGTTCGCTGATCGATATCTTCAATAAATGCAGTTTAACACAATCGACGGTGCATCGACAATAGTCGAATCTATATGCATGCGTGTTACGAAGATATTCAATTATAATATGTCGATAGTGTTACGCGAGCGGCAACATATTCCATATTCTCGGATATATCCTATTTTAGCCCGACGGATTTGTGTTCTGTGCCGCTTATACCATGACTAACGACATCGTTCAACTTTGGTTTATTTTATTTATAAAAAAAAGAAATAATTCTCTCTTGTCGCAGGCGATTTCGCCGCGTCCCGGTTAAAATACGTGCACTTTTTGATTATTTCTCAGATTTGTGATTGTGGTCGAGTTGAATAATGACGACAGTAATTCGAAAAAAAGACAAAAAAAGGATGGGAAAGAAAAGATAAGTACGGCGCGGAATAATTTATCGCGTAATTTCTATCGCGCAGAAAACGGGAACACCGCCGGTGCGGCGACGATGGTGATGTACATGAGAATAAAACGTTAAGGGTCGGCGGCACATACGTCATACAATTTGGATTATGATGTCCGAGGCAGCTAAAATGAAAAGAAGAAGAAGAAAATAATTTCTTTGCAAGTCTTGCAAGATACATAAGCAGGTACAATTCCATTATGAATTCAATAACTAGACGCGAATAAATATACGTTATAATAAGTATCGATATTGCTGTAATACAATCTATTTGCGGTATTTAGTTTACAGTTTAATACAATACAATATGATGAAAGTTCATAACGCTTTGCTACAACAATGCTACAACAATTAAAAAAAATTTTCCACAAAATTAATTGCAATGTTCCAAATCATAAAATTTTCTAACATTAAGTATGAAATAATATTAATTTCGTATAATAACTGATTGTAATAACTGATTCGTGTAATAACTGATTGTAAAGAAATAAAAATATGTTTAATAATAAAATTGGAAACAAGACTGTTTATGTGATACATCCCATACTTAAATACGGGATGCCATTTTACGGTAAAGTTAGATTATAGTTAATGTTACTTTCTAAATCTGAATTAGTGGATAATCACTGATATCAACATCATATATGTCACTGGTAATCAGTAAATTAAATATGAGATCCCTAATCTAGCTAATCTTTTTTATATAATCTAACTAATCTTGTTTTAGTGCTTAAATTCAATGAATACGGTATTGGAAGATAGAAATTAACATGCAAATTGCATGTCAGTATTTTATATAATGCTCAAATATTCTTCCTTTTTAGTTGAACTTCATTGATTATTAGTACTAAGTATGCCATTGAATTAGTGACTATCCTGATTCAGATTTAGAGAGTAAATTAACACATATTTTTCAAAAATAAATTTATCTCAGAAATATAATTCATCACTATACGGACTTTTAACACATTCTATCCGAAATATTAATAATCCTCTCCCAAATTTAATGACCTATATCTTAAAAATGTCTTTTTCTTTTTTTTTTTCATTATGTTCTTTTCTGCAAGCAACTAAAATGACAATTTTTTAATTATGTTGTAACAAATATAAATGATATCTTCAAAACTTTCTCAACTTATAAAGACATTTATCAAAAAAGTTATTCGAGTGCGTGAACGCCGAATGCGATAACTAATCGAGCATTCTTCTCGATTCTTTTTACTTTTGGTGCCTTAAATTTAAGTATACTAAATCATCGTCGACCCTTTAAATACAATGCGTACGCACACGAGCGTCGGGAACATCTTTATCACGGTAGTTCACCGACCGCACGAATCTTTCCACGGGGGTCGTGATAACGGCGGCGACGCCTCATTCCCCTGGGAATACCAGCGTGAACCTCCGTTACGAGAGTTTATATATTTCGGCAGTGAGAAATATTAACAATGTCCTCGAGTATTATCACTTCTGTGCGCGGCTGGGAAAAAGTGTTCGAGATTTCTTCTTTCCGATCCGCATTACCATTTCAGGTCACGCGCTTAAACAGAGATTCGGCGACGTAAGTTAGAACTCCTCTATCGAAACCACTGCAAATTGCCTCTTTAAAAAAAAAAAAAAAGTACAATCGGAGTGCGAGCTCGCATGTTTCGCGCGTACCGCGTTCCTATTGCTGCATACTGTAACGTTATCAGAGACGCATGCGATGCAGCCGGTCATTAGAATACCGTAGAGCGGGAGACACGGGTATACGGGCGGGCTACGCACGTACAGCACACAGTTTCAATATTTGAATGCCCGTGGGCCACGAATGCCAGAAAAGAGCCGTACCGTGGCTAATGACATTACGACTTTAGGATGCTCTCGGGCAAATTACATTTACCAGGCAGGCGGGCGAACAGCCAACCTACGCTGCCTGGGTAACGGCGGCAGCAAACGGTATAACGATATGATTCGTTGATATCGAGTGAAATTGCGGTGAAGCGTGTAGACGCGTTTAATAATTAAAGTACGCGGCGCGCTAAGTGGATCGATAATTTAATGCTCCACATCGCGGGTCCTTCTCACAATGTTACTTCACTTTTTGATGACCTACGGTCTTGTAAAGGTATATAGGTTTCGTTTTAACAAAATTAGAATGCGCTCTATTATGAATCCCGGTGGGGATTTACTGCTAACTGCAATAAAATTTATCGAGAGGTAAAGAATTTTTTTTTTAGAGAGATGTTTCAGTAGCGCGATTCTTCGTAATTACATCTTGGTTGTTCTAAAATATTTCATCGTCCTCATTATCCTCTTGACAAAGAAAGTGGATCTGCACGTTTCCAAAGAATTTTCTCGCTTTATTTATAAGCGTCGTATCACGTCCCGCGATCTGTTTTTAGTTGCCGCGAGCTCGAATTAAGAGACGCCACGTGTACATCGAATGAAACTCTTGTGACGCACCTGCGACAAATTGCTGGTGTTGCTCTACACCCAAAATAATTCCAATTGCAATGTAGTTGATCCAAGAGTTACGAGATCAATGTTTGTGCGCTTTTCTCTCGTTCGTGATCTAAAAATCCATGATTTCAACACGGTCGTATCGGAACGACAAAAAAATGAGAGAATGCATAAAGATACATTTAAGGAATGGAACAAAATGCAACAAGAAATTAAGCTTTAAATCACTCTAATTGCTTGAACATTTTGACAGTCAGTTTGAAGCTTTAAAGCCATTCATTAATATATAAGACGGGTTCATTAAGGGCAGAGAAGCGTAGTTTGGAAATCTTTATCAGATCATGAATGCAGTTGAGGTCACGCCTTGAGTTAGCCCTAAGTTTTATCAAGTATTACTAATAATAATCTGGTATGACGATTGTTTATCGCAATTTATTAGCATTTTTAATTCATATAGCGAAGTTGGTTTTTCTTCTTGTTTGTCCATTTATTATTAAAATGATTTATTTTAGCGAGAAGAGCATTATATAAAATTAAATTTATATATAATTACGAATATTTTTTATTTATGTTTATGTGCTTGTATAATTAAAACCGTGTTTATAATTTTTTTCGAAAAAAATCATCTTTAGAATTAAACCGAATAATTCTCGACTTAACAATTTAAAAAATTAACTTGCAATATAATGATAAAATCATGCTTTTCAAGTACTAGTACATCGTTCTTACTAAGAAATATCTCTTCTTAGCTTCTTATTTCTTTGACGTACGTATTCATATGCTGAATCGAGCATTTTCGTGCACATGAGTGTGGTTTGTGCGCAGAAATTCTCTATAGTCATTTTAGTATGCGACTTAACGTGTGGGTCGCTCCTCATCTGAGTACGCACGAATATGATCCGCCACTTGTCAGTTTATCACAAAAAGATTTGTGTACTAAGCAGTATTCCGTGTGAACGAGTTTCTTCTGCTATTTGCCTTGAGTGCAAATATTCGCTTAATGTAACTATTAATTGTAAAGTAGAAAAACAATAAATTTCTTTTTTCGTCATGCAAATGATTATTTTTCATGACAATCAATCACGTTAATCAAAAATTTGCAATTCGCTCAAAATTCACAAAATTTCAAGAATGATTTTGTGAAATTTGCATGTTTAAAGATTGTCATTGTAGTCACAGCGTTATATACGTATAAATTAAAATAATATATAATAGAAATCTAAAATATATATCTATAAAAACACATATCTATAAAAACACACACACACACACACACACACACACACACAAAATACATCTATATGTAAAAAATAAATAACAAATAAGAAAATGATTTTTTATTTTTATACAATTAATATCACACTATGATTACAATAACAATTTTTAAATAACAAAATACGTAAATTTTACAAAATTGTTTGCAAAATTTTAATTTATATATATATATATATATATACATACACACACACAAAATAACTGCTATTTCTGCCACATGGCAAATTACTATGATTGAATGGAAGACTGTTTTAGGCATCACAAAAATGTTCAAGTCAGTATGCGCCTTACCGGTTTCACCTTTTTTGCATCTCCTCGATGGAACAAGCGGAGGCGCCGGTGCATCAATCAGCCCTCGAAGGAAGAGCCGCTAATTGCACCATCCACTATATCTTGATCAATCGAACGTGGGGCGTTGGAATTAATTAGAACGATGACGTGCTCGCTCACGACGAGCCAATGTAGCGTTCGGTCGCGATAGAAGTTGTCGATTCGGATGTATGAGGCAGATACCCTATCTTAAGTGAGTAGTTTTCCTTCGCTCCGGGATCAAAAAGAAGGAATATTGGCCGAGATAAAACGAGCAAATTGTCTCACTGACCGTGCAGGCCTATCGTTCGGAATGACTTTCTTGACAGTTAGTGTAATTTTACAATAAATTTACCGGATGCAGCGCGATAAGTAATTTTTTAATGACCGCGTTTGTCACGAGGTATTCCTTGATATAGCAACAAGAAAATATTCCGATCCCCGCGAAATTGTATACTTTGATAATAATGGCAATTGCTCCCGAAACACAGAAACAGATAAAATAAAAAAAATAAGAACATACATACATATATATATATATATATATATATATGTGTGTGTGTGTGTGTGTGTGTGTGTGTATATCTATAGTATATATAAACCGATTTAATATAAACAATAATAAAATTAAAAACAAGACTATTTATGTGAATA
>Ga0157364_1001371_pt1 | contig 20546 bp, 10 predicted proteins | sample AttsexASBM2_FD_111476 | JGI IMG/M metagenome (GOLD analysis project Ga0157364, IMG submission 111476) | Fungus gardens microbial communities from leaf cutter ant in Ribeirão Preto, State of São Paulo, Brazil - Atta sexdens ASBM2 | ecosystem: Host-associated > Fungi > Mycelium > Unclassified ...
AGGAATGAATCACAATCAATTATTCTCCTCGCATTCGAGTGTAGTCGATCAATTTCTTACGGCTTAAAACACTTATTGTAGATCCGGACTAAAGAAACAATATAAATTACAATATAATACAAATTTTTAAACTGATGAGAATAATAATTAAATAAGAAATATAATTAAATAAAAGAGCATTCACACAAAAAATATATATTTAAGCATTAAGATCCGCTTCAATCCAATATAAGATTTCTCTCATTTAATTAAATATAAATTACATTAAATTATTAAAGAAACAATAAAGTATTAAAATGATTAAATATTTAAGTTCAATGCCAAAATCAGCTTTGGCAGTGAAAGTGTTAAAGTCACGTATAATTAAAGTTATTAAATACAAAATACTGGCTCGCGGATTCCTTCTTTTAATGTATCGGATCATGACAGTACGCGACAAGTCGTTTCGTTTTCGATAGACACGCGCGCTGACTCGCCAGACAATACGTTATTACGATCCAGCTTTATAACCTACCTCTTATATCCGTCCCCTCGCACAACGCAATCTCATTATCGGGGATGCACTCTCCGTATTAATACCGAGAACGAATTAACTTTCGGAACGTGACGGCACCAAATATCATTAACTTTATATCACCTCGCGCGAAGCGAAATAATACAGGACTTCCGCCCGAGGTAACTATGACGCATTTCTGCTGGGCGAGACGTGCTAATCAACTGATGAGTTTAAAGTCGATTATTGAATGCCGACTGACGTACATTGGTCGCCGTCATTGAAAGTTCGAGACAATCGTGCCTAGGATTTAATTAAAAAAAAAAAAATATTTTAATAAATGCATCCCGCCGTTGTTACTGCATATAATTTTTCGAGATATTTTTCGTTTTAAATCATTGGGCAGAGGAGGATACAAAAACGGGCATTTGCTTCTACGTTCATTTCCCACGAGACGTGAAAATTAAGCGCATTTTTACGGAATACACCACGTACTGGATTTTCGATATTCTAGTGTTTCGTAAATTTTTCTGTACATGGAATCCGGCTATTACGACCGAGTGTAGCGAATAAGGGGGTGCGACTGGGTCGGAGGGGGAAGGGTGTCGGGAAAACGGCGCGGTGGTTCGCTCGATTTCGAATAAAGTTAATTGGAAAACATTGTACTACGGGACGGGACGGGACACGGAATTGTGACGAAGGAGCGGTGTAGAGGGAAGGGTTGGGAGACGAGGAGAGGGTGAAGGGGTCGACGGATCGGCGAGAGGGAGAGGTGAGAGGTTGGTGAGTTAGCGAAAATTAATATTCCATATCGGGCCATCGCATCCGACAACGTCGACGATCGACCTGGACTCGCGCGACAAAAAGCGAGTTTTTCCAACGACGCGATGCGATGGTGGAAAACCGATGAAGACTTGCGTAATGTTACATTCGTGCCATGTGCGCGTACATGGGCAATACGCAGCCGACGTAACGCCGACTAATTATCGCGGTCGCATTAATTGTTACGTAAATTAATAAAGTTATTAACGTTGGTGTCGCGCACGCGCGCGCACGCGCCAATCTCGTAAAGATCATTCGCGTTACAAGCGTTAACAAACTCGTCGCGCGAATTCCTAATTACTGCAGTTATCCGGAGCACAGTCCGATAATTACGCAATACTCGATAGCTGGTCTCTATCGTGTCTTCGTAAATATTTTATGGGACGCAACCGATTACAGTGCTTACTGGATAAATACGCTTTTATACATAGCTGATCAGAACATAAAAGAAGTGAAAAATAATCGTGTGAACGACGGTAGAAAAGTAAAAATCATATTTATATTTCTTTCTTATAATAATACAATGAATACGTTAACACCTAGGAAAGGATATAGCTTTATACGCACTAAAAAACATTTTATATTTGTGTTAAAATTAATCCTTGTTAAAATTTATGTATTAAATTTTTAACACATCCGAGTATTAATTTGACAGAATGAAATTATTTAAAATGTTTGTTAAATTGATATTCAATATTTCTTAGTGCTAAAATAATACATTTTATATGTAAGTGAACAAATAAAAATAGTTTGCAAGGAATTAAAGACATTAAATTCTAAGATAGAAGTACATGAATAAAATGTTAATTTTATATGTTATAAATATTAATTTTATTTTAAAAAATATGTTTTTACAATTCGCTTATAATTTGTGTTACACATTTTTAAATTTATGTTACTTCAAAATATTTATCTTGTGTGAAATTAACTAAAAAATTTAGGTAAATTATTTAGAATATGCGAAATGTATTAAATTTAACATAGAGTTTCTAATTGTGTATATTAAACACGTTGAATAAAAATAATAGTTCTAATTATATATTCAAAAAATTGACGAATCTTGCTTCTTCATTTCTCCAAATGTTAAGAATTTTTTGATAGAGAAATTTTTAACAGACAAGTCTAAATTTAAGTGTTCTCGCGGGAGATGCTTTCATATCGACGATCAGTTATGTGCTTCCAATAAAGATTGTGCAGTTAGTCAGTGATGCCGAGTAATCGATATCTACAAAGCAGAGCTGTGGACACTATTTACAGTCGTGTCAAACGAAAAAGAGATATCCATTGGCGCGGTAAATTGTTTTGCGACTAATTTAAGTTCAATCGGATGGCGTAGTAACTTCGCGTGTAACACGTCACTAAAAAAAAGGGAAAAGAGAAAAAAAAAGATGAAGCGTTAATAGACAATCGAACTGTCCGGATTGGGGCCATCCTGGGAACATTTTTATTAGCGATGCCTTCGATTCCGTGACGTCGAACCACGGCGCAGCTCTCTCCGCGGGATATCAAATTTCGTAACAATCCGGCCGGTGCGGTAGTCGAGTTATTTCAGGTGGGCGAAAAACACTCAAAAACACACACGTGTCATCATGTAGTGTTATTTTTGCCCGATCGTAACCGTAATTGGATTTGGTAGCACAAATTGGTAGCGGACCGAATCTCTCAAATTCCAGGAAAATCGCAAACCATCGGCTGCCGAGATGTTTCATTCATGGAGAAATCTCGACGAATAGTCGCACGAATCATGATTTGAATTGTAATCCGCACGTTTCTAAAAATAATTATCTCCTTTTTTTCCGTCAAAATTCGTTTGTTGTAAATTAGAAGAAAATTAACCACAGATAATAAAGAGCGACGAGGAAGAGTGAAGGAGATACGAGCTGCTTCTGCCGTGGATGCTTTCCAGCAAGAGACACAGATGACATGATATAATGCCTATATCACACTAGCGATTGGAGATTGTATCTACATTAAAAAAGCAATTTTGCTGAAGAATTTAAAAATTTAGCTAGATACAGATCTGAAAATCATTTTGCTGGACTGTCAAATAATTTTACAGGAATCTTAATCATGATGAGCAATGCTGTAAAATGTTTTGATATTCTAGCAATCAATTTATAGTCCTACCTAATTTTAATAGCCCAACACAATTATTTTTCAAATCTATTTAGATTCGTCAGCAAAATTGCTCTTTCAGTGTGCGTTCGCGTTTACGTTAACCAATCAAAATGAAGCTGCTGGTCAATTGTCATTTCTTTCTGATTGATCAAGAAACGCAAACGCGAACACAGATACAATCTCCAATCGTCAGGGCATAAGCCTTTGTTTAACATTGATAAGTAAGAGATGTAATGATTCACTGTAAAGGCGTCTCCAGACGATATAGCCAATATAAACCACCTTTACACACCTGTGCGCTAAACTGATTTACGTGCATACTCTCTAAAATGAATCAGTGTATTATCATTGACTTTAGTGCTACATTTATAACTGATATAATCATCAGCGAATATTTACTGTTTTTCAGTAATAATACACTGATTCATTTTTAGAGGTTATGATTTTCTACAGATTTAATCTATAGAAATCATAACTTCTAAAAATAAATAAATATATTCACTGATATTACAGTTATAAATGTAGCACTGAAATCAATGATAATACACTGATTCACTTTTACAGAGTACATGTCGTGTGTGTGTGTGTGTGTGTGTGTAATATTTACACATAGCGTAAATTGGCCATGTCGTTTGGAGGCACCTTAAGACTGATATGTGTCGCACAACAAACTTTTTAAGCATGTGATCGGCTGCAGGATAGAGAGATCTGAGAAATCTTTCTATTCTGCAATTAATCAATAAACTTAATAAGATTTTTTTGTACGATATATGAAATATCAGCCTTACTCAATGAATCATTACATTTTTGGATTTTCCCTTTAATGATATAAGTTGACACAAGCACCATTCTATCCTTAACATTCAGTGAGTAACAAAGATAGAACAACATATACTATTTGTCGCTTTGTGTCATCAGATGGAAAGCACCGTTTAATATTTGCCAAACATTTGTTAAACAAAGACGAAATGATCGCTGTGTTCTGTTACCGGAAAGCATCATGTATCTTGCCACGGGTATCTCCCGTTTTCGATCGACGCCTATGGGATAGAAGAGCTGGGAAGTCAGCCGAAAGAAACTGTACTTCGAGGATCACCGCGGATGAACGTTCCATCCCATAAGCTTGTCCTCCATTGGAACGTATAGTGTCTCATGGCTTGGTGCACGGACTGCACACCGTCGTTGCTGCATCGTATGTCGCGCTTCTCTACCCCCCCGGGTCACCCGGATACGTGCAGCCTGAAGATGCGCCGCGGGATCACCGACTGACAGCTCCCTAATGGAACCCGTAAATACCGCACGGGGGCACGTTATGTTTTCCAAATGAAATCCCGAAAATTTACTTCGGAAACTCAACGTCGCCGCCATCGTCGATACCGCCGTCGTCGTTTATCCTCGAGGTGACATATTCTGTTCCCACTGATAATAACATTAAATCGTACGACGATTGTTATTTCTATTATATTGAAACATGAATCGAGACCATTCACAATGATGTTGTGTCGTTATGCAATTGACGGATATAATAATCGGATCTAATGCGACGAAAAATCGTCTATAAACCGGAGGCAGATAATTAGGCTGGCTTCGTATTGATTGATTCAATTTCCAACTCGATGGAACGTCCACTTTAATTACATGAACGAACAATACGTTGGCGATTAATATTCATATTGCGATATTGTAATATCGCGATACGTAATACCGTAATACGCTAATATCCCGGATGTAATAATAGTCCGCTTAGCGTTATTTATGCGCGATTAATTACTGCGGTGTAAACGTGAAAAAGGAGACTGTCGCGCGTTATCGAAGATTCGATAGGATTCACAAATGACGCACGAAGAGAATAGTTTCGCTAAAGTATCTAAAAATGTAACTAAATATAGCTCTGAAAATAATTTTGTTAGACCAAAAAGTAATTATGGATGCCTAAAGTCGCTAGAATGTTTCTAGCAGCATTGCTCGTTACGTAGAATGCTTGAGCGCCCTTTACAACTATTTTGATGATCCAATAAAATTATGTTCAAAGATTTGTGAATACACAAATGTATCTAGCTAAATTTGTAGATAATTCAGCAAAATCATTTGTTCTGTGCAATAATTTTCTGTATGTAAATAATTTTCCTGGTATATAATAATATTTGTAATACGGTGTACAAATATTTCTCTCTCTCTCTCTCTCTCTCTCTCTTTCTCTCTCTCTCTCTCTCTCTCTCTCTCTTTCTTTCCTAAATAAATTTATGTGAGACTTGCAAATGACAATTGCAAAATGCCAAACGCTTTTTGGCATCTCATGTGTAAGATTCACGATAGTAAATGCAATATGATGAGATCTATTTGTATGAAAATAAATTTCTAAAATATCTAAAACCTTGTATATAGATATAGATTTAAAAATAATTTTGTTAATTTTTAGATCATCAAAACATACATAATTATGCAAAACGCTTAAACTGGTTGTTAAAACTTTTTACAATATTATTCATTATACTTCAGCATCCTACATAATTATTTTAATGGTTCAACAAAGTTATTTCATTTATTACATTTATACGAGAAAAGATTTTATTGAAGTATATAAAAATTTAACTAAATACAGATTTGAAAATAATTTTGGGCCATCAAAATAATTGTATGTACAAAATTTAAATATGATGATCAAAAAATTTTTACAGTTTAGGCGTTCTACATTATTTTAATAATCTAATAAAGTTATTTCGAGTGTACTATCTGTAATTATTTTGATAGTTTCATCAAAATTATTTTCAAATCAATCTACCTAAATTTTAGATGGACCACCAAAATCGTTTTTCCTTTGCAAAAATGCATAAAGACGATAACGATATTATAAAATACCTATAAAATATTTCATATTGAGAGACAAAAAAGGACACCTTTCGTAGCACCTCAATGCAGACGTATTTAGTTACATTATTACCGCACCGATGTATACTCGACGATTACCGGCGACGAGATGCGGGCGCATATATACGTAATCGATATCGAAGCCAGATAAAAATGATATTACGGTCGCCGCGATTATGATACCCGCATCGCAGAGATCGAATTGGTCGCAGCGCGCCCGTCCGCGCACTCCAACTGCGACTCCGCTACGGTTAGATATAGGATGCAGATTGCAAATACGATTAAGCGTTATTGCGTTTTCTACTTTTCTCGGAATTACATTCTTTCAAATTTTATTACCCGCCGATATCGATTGCCCGTGGCACACCGCCGTCTCTTGGCATGCGCACACGCGCAACGCGAGTTAACACGTATACGACCGACCGACCGACCGACCGACCGACCGACCGATCGACCGACCGACCGACCGACCGAATGAACGATGTTACAATCGCTGCGCACCAAAGCGTATATCATGTTAATTTGCAAAAATTGACGCTTTGTGAAAGAGCTCGAAATCAAACGGCTGGAGAATCCAACGGACTAAAATGATTTTAATCGTCCCGCCAAACGAATTCCGAATGAATCTGCGACTGAAAAGTCATACCCAAGAACTGTCATGTTATAAGAATTAGTCCTTTTTTTTTCTTTTTTTTTACTATTCTTCTGTGTGAGCTTGATTAATTTTTCGTTCGAAAAAGAAAGATTTTCGAGAGCCGAGGTTCTTTCTCCGTCCATCCTCTCCGTTGTTTCGCGACCAATGGTACAGGCGATAGGAGCGCTTGTAGATTCGCGCCCGTTCGTGCCAGGGCAAAGTGGCTATTTTCCGGCCAGTGCTCACCGATTAAGAATCCGATCCCGGCCAAGGAGCAAGGGATAATCCAAACTCGAGAATCACGAATGAGCGTTCTCCCCCGAGTTTAAGCATTAGACGGTGCAAAAAATAAACCAAACCGGTGACGGAAGGCATTCTGATACTCGTGTACCGTTTGGATTCCATTTCCGATTGCTGTTCGCGTGCGACGCATAAATCATTACAGAACTAACGAGAGATTCTCTGTCATTCTCTTATATAATTTCCGTAAAATCCTTTTTTTTTCGTGAAATCTTACTTTATTAAGTAAACAAGAGCAAAATGGAATTATTTTAATAAAAAATAAAATACGGGGATAAAGGAAGAAGTTGAGGAACGGTGAAACGAGTGAACTAGCGAACGGCCGACAGAGGGGGGAAGAAGAGGGAAAGGGGAATGGCGGCCGTGAAGTAAATAGGAGTCGTGGTCGTTCTGCCGTAAAATTGTATGTGAAATTGTGCGATGTGTCTTGCGAATTGAATCGCCGGAAACGACATTGATTTTATTGCTTGTTTCCAGCGCTGTATACTTCATCCTACCCTCTTCTCCATTTTCCTACTGCCGACCTTCCTTCGCTCTACTCAGAACCGCGACACGTTTTCCACTGCCATCTCGGCAACCCTTACTTCGTTGCTTTCGCGCGAAAAATACCGCGATATATCGTTCAAATCGTTTCAGTGTAAAACGCGATTTTATTCGAGAAAGAAATCACAGAATTACTTGGTCTAAGATTCCAGAACCTAATAGCGAATTCGGTCACTTGCTTTAGATTAGATTGATGCATAATAAAAACCTATACACGGAAAGCACGATTTTGCTGAAGTATCTGAAAATTTAGCTAGATACATATCTGAAAAGAATTTTGTTGGACCATCAAAATAATTATGCAGAACGCTCAAGCAGGTTGCTACAGAATAGCTAAAACTTTTTGCAGCATTGCTCATTATGCTTGAGTTTCCTACATTTAAATTATTTTGATGGTGCAACAAAATTAGTTTCAGATCTGTAATTATCTGACTTTTAAGATATTTTAGCAAAATCATTCCTTTTACATTATAAAATTAAAAAAGATTAAATGTACAAGCACGTTTAATTATCTAAATCGTTTGAGATAATAATGAAATTCGCTCAATAATGAAATTAATATACTATAATTTTTTTATTATCAAAATTGATTATATTACTGTATTTAGATACTTTATATAAAACAAGAATAAGGGAGCGCTGAAATCACAAACTTGTTTGATATTGATAATACAAACTGTTTTAATTCCAAATGAAAAATGTCGATAATAGTAATATCTTTAATTCATTTCTTATTATTATTTTGTCTCATTCAAACGCATACATCTGTCTTTATATAACACATTACAGCGCCTTTTGTAAAATCCGGCACTTCTCTCTCTCTCTCTCTCCATAATTATTATCTGTTTATCTTCGTTAAGCGTATACACGTTATACGTATACATGTAATTTGCAGATGAATATAAATCTTTTTTTTTAAGTTTTCAATCTTAGTTCCATAAACTTAGTATATTATTCGTTTACGTAATCCGATGGGTAATGCAATGTCATTTTGTTCATATGAGCTATAGAACTTTTGTATTAAGGAAATGTCCACGTCAGTTCAACGAGAAAATGTAATTTTAACTTTTTTTCGATTTCAGCATAAAGTCAATTGTCCCACCTTCTAATTTTGCATCTATTTTAATTCTGTGAAAGGATTTTTAATTCTGTTTAGTCAATTCGGAGAATTTTGTATGACTATAATGTATCAATAATTTTGTCCCTTTATAATATTCTTTTAATGTATGCAATGATTCAATATAGTGCAAGTAACCATAAAAAAAGTGATCATAAAAATCGATCCTGCACGAAAAGAATGATTTTGAAAGATTGAAAATTTCATTCGATACAGATTTGAAAATAATTTTATTGGACCATCAAAATCATTATGTTGAAAAAAATGATGAGCAATACTGCAAAAAATGTTAACATCTAGCAATTAGTTCGTTTCCAACAAAATTTTCAGTTTTTAAGATGCCACTTAAAATCAAATTATAAATAACGCTGTAATACGCGTTTTGACTGAAAATAAGATTATTTATCTTAATTGAATTATTTGCATATCTGTATTATCCAGCAAGATCTTTCAACAAAATCATTCTTTCCGAGTACCTAAATATAATCTTCATGTAAAACGGCATAAACGTTATTAAGGAAAAAAAAAGATAAACGTTATTATAGAAAAGATTGGCAGACAGAGGGACATCGTAAACTGAGAACGACACGGCAAAAACCACGACTATATAATTTTTCCAATTGCGAAAAAACTGTTACTCGCTCAGACGTGAATACGCGCACGGGCCATAATTTTCCTTCAATGATTTACCACGGGCTAATTGCAGAATGCAGCGAGCGGTAATATCGCTTTGCAGGGTTACGTCCGGGGGAGGGTAGCTATACTTTAGTTTGCAATTTAAACTTTACTTCCTCCGGAATTGATTAGCTTTTAGTAATTAAGCAAGCAACGCCTTGGACCCCCCCGCCCCTCCCCCCTGTTCCCTGTTCCGCGTTTGCCCCACGCTCCATCCTCTCTGTCTCTTACTCCCTCTCTCTGTTGGTCTCTTTCTCCTCTCTTCCTCCTCCTCCTCCATACCGCCATCTCATTCCCTTCACCCTTCCCGCAGCTATTTCCCTTTTCTCGTTCGAGTTCAGTCATACTATTCCATTTCGGCGAACGCGCTTGCGCCGATTCACACGCGCGCGCACGCACACGCACACGCGCTCCGCACCCCGCTCCCGTTGATTCTTCCGTCCTGCACTTCACGTCCCCTCCGCGACCTCCGCGAGCCTCCCTCTCGATGTACCCTCTCTTCGTAAGTGCCTTGTTTCGCCACTGATTCCTCATCCGGTCGGCCGTGCGCCCGATCTTATTGAGAGCCATCGAGAATCACCTCGCGATTGATCCTATGTTCCGTTTATTTCTATTTATTCGATTCGTACGTAACAACAGTAATATTAATTGAAGAATTTAATGTCAATCGTATTTTTGTCAAATTCATATTTAAATCTTAAAATCTGTATCTATAACTTATATATCTTAAAACTCAACATACTAAAAGAAAATAACTTTCCACAACTATAATCTCGAGCTCTTAAAAATATGATTTATGGATAGGATGATGGGTGGAAATGAGCGATAAATCTTGTTTCAAAAGCGAGTGTCGCACGAGGAATAACTTGTCTATTAAGTGCATCAATGCGCGTGGCTTTATACCGCGCTGAGAACCACTGCCAACGCGATTTGAATTTCAATTTGTCGCCAAAAATTTCACGAGAGTACGCAGTAGACTTTTATCAGGCTGTAGAAGCGTTTCGATATAATTTTCATGACGGGGCAACACAGGAAGGTCCCGCTATCGATCGAATGTCGAAAATGCAATTCGATGCAACACATCTTGCCGCACACGTAGATTAATGCAAATTGCATCGAGTGTTTCGATTTTCGGGATCACGCAGCGAATCAGCGAATTACATTCCGTCAATCAGTAATGACAGTCACGAGCGGATAATTCGATAATTCTTTACGACGTAGCTTCGTGCAAATGGAATCTTTGCAGTGTTTAATGATAATTGGGACGTTAAATGTTTATTGAAAAAAGGTGCAGAAACCGGAAATTGGATCATGCAGTCTTAAATTGGATCTTGTGCGCGATCGTCGCGTTTTCAAATCGCAGCATAGCAACTGTCACGCGAGTGTGAAGGCAAAGGCTGCATTCAGCAGAAAAAGCAACTTTGAACTATTACAAGATTCTTTAATACGATTGGTTCTTATCTTTTCAGTAAAAAACATTTTACATTTTATTAAAAACGAGCCATTCAAGTCATTGTTAAAATTTTGTGTTGAATTTTGAACATCCTAGTGTTATATAATGTGTTTATGTTATTTGAATATTTTGTGTTAAATTGATATCCAACATTTTTTTAGTGTTAAAATACAATTTATAAGTAAATGCACAAATAATATAAAAATAATGTTTTTTTTTATGTGAATTCTAAAATAAATAAATAAAATGTATTAATTTAATATATTGTAAATATTTATTATTATTTTATTACTTTTTCGTTACTTTAATATATTATAAATATTAATTTTAATGAAGAAATACGACTGCTTACAATTATGTTACGTTTTTGGTGTTAATTTTTTATATAATATGTTACTTCCTAATATATTCATTAAATTAAAACAAACATTAAATTGTTTGCGACACGCGAAATATGTTAAATTTCACACACATTTTCCAACTATTCTTTCTATTAAATATATAATTCTTTACTAAATTAATATTATACTACATAATTAAGAATTCTTTTACACTTTTTTATGTATTTTAGTTTGCAAAATGTTAAAATAATTAACATTATTCGAAACTCTAACGAAATAAATTAAATGTTATATTTGGCTATCCAAATATTAATAACAAAAACTCCAAATACTAAAAATTCATCACAGTAGCATCCCATGTTTAAAGACTCTTACAACAGTTGCTGCTTCTTCTGCTAATGCAGCTAAAGAAACACCCGAAAAAAAAACAAATCATCCTTCCTTCATCATTCTTTCTTCTTTCTGGAACAGCTGTGATTCATCGCAAATCTTTCATTCGTCCGAATAACTGAAGTTGTAACTGAAGTTTCATCATTCGTCACCGTTTATCTTTCTCATTGTACTCGCCGCTATCGTTATCCCTTCCACGAATTCGCGTCGCATTATTTCCTGCATCATCGCGTTAATTACTCGATCTCGAAATACAAGCTCCCCCTTCCCGTACCCCGAGGTACACACATTTTCAATTTACTCACCAATGAGAGGGCGAGAGGGCTGCCGGCCGATGATCCGCGCGGAGAAATCCTCGCGACTCGCGACTGGTAGTCGTCCACTCGGAGCGATGCGACGTCGCAGTCCGTGACACTCATGAGGCCACAGGCCAGTCCGTCGTCGACGTCTTTCCCGTCGTCTTCGTCGTTGAGACTCGTTGTAATCGAAATGTTATACGCGCGCAAGAGAGAAAGGAAAAGCGAGATATATATGAAATTCGTGAGAATGAGAAGGAGAAGAAGAGAGGAGAATAACGTTTTGAGAGATGCGCGGAGAGTAACGTTTCACACAAAACAAGAACAAGATTCCCGATATCCGGAATCTCTCACAACTCGGCGGGCTCGATGTGTCACGAGCGATCGATCCGTTGCACGCGTGCGGCGTGCCGCCGAGACTCGATTCTCGCTACGCTCTTCGTCCGCGCGCGCGGAACACTTCTCTTTCACGGGGATGTCGGATTATAATGCCTCCTTGGCGCGAGCGTGCGCGTGTCAATCGCCGATCGCGGGGTCGGTCTCCCTCGTGTCGTTCGCCGCTGCGTCAAGTCGTGCACTGAGAGTCCGTACCCCCCGCCGCGGTGCGGCGGTTCAACGTAGCTACGCGCAACCGCGCTGGCTGATCAGCGGCGACTCCACTCGCTCGTTTTGCTCCGTCCGTCCGTCCGTCCGTTCGTTCATTCGTTCGTTCGTTCGTCAGTTCGTTGCTCCGTCTGCACATCCGCACGCGACGGTACTCAGACGCGAAGTGACGAGGCGGCCGCGCACCGCGACGCGAAACTCGCCGGGAGCGCCCGAAGCGGCGCTCGTCTCCTCCTCGTGTTTATCTATCTCTCTCTTTCCCTTTTTCATACGTTCTCTCTTGCTCCCACGTGTCTCCAGTGTCTCCACACGCGCAGGATGTACAGGATATACGCGGTTGCTGTGCCTTCCCCTTGCGTCATAGCGGAGATCACGTCACGCGGCGCGGCGGGGCCCGTCCACGCGTAGCGGAATCTAATCCCGCCGTTCCCTGGGCCTGGGCCTGTACTCGATCTCTGTATCCCCTAGGCTCGGAGAGATCGTTGGCCTTTACGTCTGTCGCGGATTTACGTCTCTTTGCGTCAACTATTAGCGACGCAAAGATCTGACAGCGAGTTGCATTCGGTATATCAGATTAGAAATTGAGATTAAAATTATGATTGAAATTAATCACTCGAAAGAAAAAACTAAAGTCAAGTTTTTAGTAAACTAAAGTTTAGTTTACTGAGCTTTGCTTTGATTGATCAAACTCAGAATAGAAATTGAAATTGAGATTGTAATTGAAATTACTCATTTAGAAGAAAATAAAACTACTGTCAAGTTTACTAAGTTTTACTTTCATTGATCAAATTCAATCTCAGTTTCAAATTCTAGTCTCTCTCATACGAACTTCAGAAGAGCTACTGAGTGGGGATAAACAAATTTTTGAAAATCTTTGATGAAACTAATCGACAGCTTTACTAAATATTTTCTAATTATATATCTTCTAGTTACATAGTAAAAAAAAAATATATATTTGTATTAGAAACGGTCTGCTTCAAGATCAATCCTCGTTAAAATTTTGTATTGAATTTTTAACATATTCAAGTTAATTTTTTAATATGATTATGTTATTTAAATATTTTATGTTAAATGGATGATACCAAACCATTTATTAGTGTTAAAATAACACAATTTGTGAACATAACGTAAAAATAATGTTTTTTAAAACGTAAATTTTAAAATAAATGAATAAAATATGTTAGTTAAACATATTATAAATGTTAAATTTATTGATGAAACGTGTTAATTCAACATATAACAAGTGTTAATTTTAATGAAAAAATATGACTGTTTATAAAATTATATCAGTGTTACATTTTTGTGTTAATTTTTTATATAATGTTATTTTCTAACAAATTTAATTTATGTTGAATTAACACAAAAATTTGGACCATTTAAAATACATGAAATGTGTTAAATTTATCACAAATTTTCCAACTATGTATTTCATTTAATCCGATTATTGGTTATCACTGGCCGTATCGAATCCGTTGAAGGGGATCGGATGCAATTAAACCTTCGGAGTTGACGGTGAACCTATTGGTTCTCCTATATAGTGATTGTTTGAATGATAAAAATGCTGATAAATAAAAATAATTCAGTTTTCTCTGTAAAATAATGCTAAAATAAACAATATGTCATTATATTTGAATTTATTATTCGTAATTCTTGTATCTGCACTATTTATACTCAAATTCTTTCCCAACTGCCATAGTACATTATTTCATAATTTTTTCGCGCTGAATTCAATACTGTTGTCAGAATTTGCGTAGTACATCAAGATTTTTAGTAAATTGAAGTAAAATGGCCGAAAACCATCCCAGTTTAATGTATAACACCCATTTTACTAAAAATCTTAATGTATTATGCAAATTTTGATAACATCATGTTCAGTGCAAAAAAAGTATCCCGTATGTATTATAAAAGCAAAGAAGTAACAATTAATTTTTCTTTTTGAGCTAGAATTATGCAGAAAGTCTAAAATTCAAACAATTATAACTTGATGAAAATAAGTCATAGGATCATGAACTAAAATTTATTTGAAAACTCTTGAATTGATATTCCGTAGGCTTTATTTAAAAACAAGGTTTTGTTTTGTCGTAAAAATTATTGAAGATAGTAAAAAGCGCAATTTTTGATCTATTTCATTTAAATTTAGATTGTTCTTATAGTAATAACTTGGTATATATCGTTTCTTTTTATACAAGTTAAATCATTTTGGTTCCTTAAAATTAAATTAGTGCCTTTTGGACAAGATAAATTAAATAAGTCTCACAAACCTCTAGCGTCAGTAACTGTGTTACAGACTTTGGCATTAGTTCTGAAAGAGAATTGAGGGAAAAGCAGAGAGAAAAAATGATCCGACAGCAGCTCGCATTTTGCATACGACACAGAATTTCAAATCGTGAAAAAGACTTAAATGTCTAATTATAATCTTATATAAGATTATATTAACAGATAAATAATCTGAAGAGCGTAAACTCAATATTGAGCGTTATTGAAGATCGCGTTTTGAAGATCAATTAGAAAATTGAGCGAATGCGCAGGAGAAGCTCGAGAACATTGCGTATTACGGAAAGTTTTACAGGTGAAAAAGTTAACGACGCATCGAAAAACATGGTGTGGAAATGCTCGTTCCGCTAACTATTACGCCGCATATATTTACGCTGCATATTGCTGCCGGAAGCGGTATCGAACAACAAACATCGCGTCGGTGTAAACGCTCAATTAATATCAAGTAACGAATATCGGTTAAACAGTGATTTTGGCGTCGATCGGGTTTTATATGGCGCAACGTGTGGAAAGTTTAACAAAATAGCGTTAATAATCTCGCGCGTGAGCGTACGTGCGCGAGAAAGAAAGGGAGAGAAAGGTGGGAGGGGGAGGTGAGAGGGAGGGAATATAATCGTCGCTTTTATCGGTCTCCGCACCCGGTAACGAGTGTGCCCGAAAATTCCTCGGTCGGTCCACGCGCAACTGACATCGCCCACGCGATAATAATTACTGCTAATGTAAATGTTCGTTAATGGACGTCATTAAATGCAACGCCGGCGGAATGGCCGCGGGGCGCCCGTGTAAGTCTATACACACGCTCGCGGGGCTTTGCCAATTATATTAATTAAATAAACATTATAATCAGCTAATTAAATCTAGCGCGCTCAACCCTGCATCCTCCCCTCCCCTCCCCTCCCCTCTCCCATACTTCACGTACCCCGCCCGTGCACGTATCGCGTATCTTCCCCCGCGCCCCACCGTGAAGATACACAATATCGTGAAATCCAATCGTGTCGAGCAAGATTTACTATCGGGAGTCGCTCGCACGATTCGTCGCGGCGTTTCAAGCGAAAACACGGCTGACGTTGCGATCCGACGCGTAATTGCACGCCGATAAACGTTTAATTAAACTCCGCGAGAATAAGAGAGGATTTTTATCCGCGATCCAACGATCACGCAGACCAGTAGACGTATCCTTAGAAAAGTTATGGAGACTTCCTTAAAGGAATTTAATCCTTCGATTGCAATCTGGATCTTTTTTTGTACAAGCGAAATTTTACTCTCAAAAATTTTTTCAAAAGATAAAGAAGAGATCAAATACTTTAATATTTAAGTTAAAAAATTATCTGGTAATGCAATAGAAAGTGTTCGAAAATAATTTTAAATTTAAATTTTTTCATTTTTCTTTTTTAAACCTAGAACAGTAAAAAAGCTTGGGTTGGATAAAAAAGATTTAGATTGCAGATGGAGAATTAAGACTGTAAGTATTAAGTATTATTAATTGATTAGCGATTATGTATTAATTTTAAGTATGAAAAACAACAATAGTGCTTTTAATATTCAAAATAAATAACTAATTACTAATTTAGTGTTAACAGTATTAAATTTCTCATCGAGCTACGCGCGTTCGTTCGTCGATTAGATACACGGAAAAAGCAGAACCATTTTGCGGGAGTATCTCATAATTTAACTAGATACAGATCTGAAAATAATTTTGTTGGAGCATCAAAATAATTATGTAGGAGACTCAAGCATGATAAACAACGTTGCAAAAAGTTTTGACATTCTGACAACTAGCTTGAGCGTGCTTCATAATTATTTTGATCATAGTTTAACAAAATTTTTTTCTGTATCTAGCTAAATTTTTAACTGCCCTAGCAAAACCATTCTTTCTACATATTCTGAACTATTAGGTATATAGTCTCTTTCTGCAAAAAGTGACTGGAAATTTATACTTTCCGTATAAAAATAAATGTTGAATGAAACCATTCAAAAGATTTAATATTCATATTTAACAATATAATTTTATAATTTAAATGAAAACTTCATTTTATTTTAATTGTTTTCTTAAACATGTTTATTTCTTATTAAAAAAATATTTAATTCAGGTTGTAAATAATTATCAAACTTCTTATATTATTTTCACACGAATACAATATAGAAAATATTGTGTAATTTTTTCATAACTTCTTCATTTTATTCAAATTTCAACCTAAAACATTTTCGTTTCCTTTTTGTTTTTTTTTGTATTTTCTACTTACCCTATTTCTGTTTTTATATAATAATTTTTGGCTCGCAGCCCTCTTTTTTCTTTGTTTTTCTTCATTTTATTAAAAACTACGTATAATTCATCCTTAATACATGGACGATCCATTAGAATTTTTCGATCGACTGATTTTAATTGTCGTCACAGTAACGCGACAATTCTTAAGATATATGCCCACGTATGTACGTGCAAATGTCGACGTTGTACGCGTATACACGCAGTTCTCTCTCTCTCTCTCTCTCTCTCTCTCTCTCTCTCTCTCTCTCTCTCTCTCGCTCGCTCTCGCTCTCTCTTTCTCTCGGTGTCGGCCGGTTATGCTGGCCCTCGAAAAGCGGTTCGTGTCATTAGTATGTTAATTGGTAACAGCCTGGTTTACTTCCCCCGACCCCCGACTGCCGCCTCTTGCCATGCTATGCTGCCAGCCAACCCGGCTGCCTGCCACGTCGCGTTGCGAATGCATATACGTCGTCCGAGGCCCACCGAGTTTGTACGTTAAGATGTTTAATCACTTCTGTAATTAAACTGTCCCTCAAAGGGTTAATTGTCCCATAAACCCATGAATACGTTAACGAGCGTGCTACGCATCTCGCGAACATCGCCAGCGGCCAAGGAGTCGCGACAGCAACGAGAAAATGGAATGTATAAAAGTGCTATGCAAAGGAAATGTGCACGAGGACCGTTAGTAGAAGAAAAATTGTAAACGCCAAATACGATTCTTTACAAATGTTCTTGGAATGAACATTTAATCCGTAAAAATCACATTTTCTTTAAATGCCATTTAGAATAATTTTCTGTCGATAATGCATAAAATAAAATGTTTGATGATTAAAACCGGCTTCTAATAATTATATATAACATATTCTTTGACATTCTTTTATTCTAGATTTATTACCCAATTATATACATAGTATATAACTTTTTAATTAATGTAAAATTGTGCAATTTTTATTAAATTGCATAATTAATTAAATATAGAATTATATATATTTTTTGTTAAATATAGAATTATTCAATTATTATTAAATTACAGAATCGATTAAATATACAATTCGCATTGTTAATGAAGTTTCACATGGATCAAAAGGCTGTGAAAAATTAAATATCATAAAATTGGTATCATAAAATAATATATTATTTAATAATCAACATGTGTCGTTATATTAAGTTGGCTCTCAAGATCATTAATTTAGCCGCAATTCATTAAATCGTGCTTCAAAATTGATTTTAACCGAGTCTTTTGGCCGAAATTAACGTGATTACAAAGCAAGTTTAAGAGAACGCAAAACAACGGTATTCTCATCGGCTCGAAAAGTAAGCGGCGAAGAGTGTTAATTTTCGAAATGAAAACGAGACATCCATCTTTAGCGAAATGCTTGGTGCTCAACGCTTCAGCGCCTGGCTCATTCCCTCTCGCTCAATGCATTAGAGTAATGAATTAATTTCCATTGGAGTTCCACCTCGGTCCCCCTCCTCCTTCCCCTCTCTCTCTCTCTCCCGACTACTCTGTCACGCGCAACCCATCCGCGGCTGTCCGCGTCGACCTTACTCGACGTTCGTCTCCTGCTATAATCTGGATTTAAAATCTATTTTCCTAATTGTGCTCTTGCCGGTGGTTGCCCCGACTTTCCTTTTTGATTTTCATTCGCGTCTTCAAAACACGTGCACAATTTAATATTGCCGATCGACGTTTTCTAGCATCCGACATCAATGAATTCAAGTATATCAATAGTTTTCTTGAAATATCTAAAAATTTAGATAGGTTTGAAAATAATTTTGTTGAGATATCAAATAATTATGTAGAACGGTTACTAAACTGATTGCTAGAATATCAAAACTTTTTGCAGCATTGCTCATTATGCTTGCATTTCCTATATAATTACTCTCTAAATCTGAATCAGTGGATAAATCACTGAATCGGGTAATTAGTGGTATACTTGGCACTAATTAATCAGTGAAATCTACCTGAAACAGAAAGGAAGTTTGAGCATTATATAATTAAAACCGATATTTGCACGTTAGTTTCAATCTTCCAATATCATATGAATTAAATTTATACTCTAAAAGTAAATAAGATTAGTTAGATTAAATAATAATGATTAGGCTAGGTTAGGGATACCATGTTTTATTCACTGATTACATTAGTTATATACTTAGGATTAATGTCAGTGATTATTCACTGATCCAGATTTAGAAAATGTTTGACGGTTCAAAGTTATTTTCAGATTCACACACTGAGAAAAAAATTTTGAAATATGTCTTAAATCTTAATATGTATTTTTTCAAGTATATTAACTGAGAATTTTTTTAAGTAAATATTTACTAAAAAAAAAAATGCTCAGTTAAAATGCTCAGTAAAAGAAAATTATAGTTAAATTAAATTAATACTTCTTGTAAATAAATATATACATTTAGTAAATATTTATAATAGTTAGAGAAAATACTGTTCTAAGAGATATTTTTTAAGATTTAGCACACTTCTTTTTACTGTATTCAGCTAAATTCTTAGACACTTTACTCCAAATTCATTCTTTCCATGAAATAGTTTCGATCTCTTCGAATAATCATATTCTCCGTCAAAAGAAAATGGTGTATTCTTTTGCACGTTTACTAATATCCATATTTCCGCGTTATACCTTCTCACGGAAATAAATTGCAAGATAACGTTGGTACTATTCCGACATTCGGCGAGCATACCAAATTTCCGCGAAAAAGAATGCCTTAGGAATGGCATGGGGTCCCACCTTCTTCGCGTCTTTACTTTACGAGGTCGTAAGGGCGCGCAAGCGAGCGAGCGAGCGGCGTGACTGGTGGGTGAGCCAGGCGGTCCGGCGAGGGGAGAGGCTGCGGGGGGGCGGGAGGCACCGAGCAAAGGGGGAACCAAGACTCCGGTCAATTAAGCGCAGGAAATTAGAGTTTTAATTACGCAGTCATTCAGAAAATTACATCGGGGGCCGTGAAGAAGGCATCCGCAATCGGCCAACGTGCGACGGCGGCGCGGCGCGACGATAGTGGCGGACGGCTTTCTCTGTTTTTAATGTAATGTTCGTAATACAATTATTTTTGACGAAAGCAATATTACGTGCTAAATATGTCCTGGTTACCGTTTTTCATCTTTACGTCAAAAGCCCTAACAAGATCTAGTGAGGATGTGATTAAAAACGTCAATTTAATTGATCTTATAAGAATCGTAGTTTTCTAACAAGGTAACTTATGGCAGAGCTTTCTGAAAGTTTTTCGCTGAATTCTAATCAGAATTCTAAATTAAAATTTCAAAATAATAATCTGATTATCGCAAAACTCGGTTTTAGGATTCTTAGATTTAGATTCTTGGTATATCTTTGAGTTTGAATGTATCGAAGAGTAATTTGAAA
>Ga0157364_1001372_pt1 | contig 20546 bp, 9 predicted proteins | sample AttsexASBM2_FD_111476 | JGI IMG/M metagenome (GOLD analysis project Ga0157364, IMG submission 111476) | Fungus gardens microbial communities from leaf cutter ant in Ribeirão Preto, State of São Paulo, Brazil - Atta sexdens ASBM2 | ecosystem: Host-associated > Fungi > Mycelium > Unclassified ...
TATCGCTATTTAGGTGTGTGTGTTATATGATTCTTTTTTTTTTTTAGATATGAGAGAAAGAGAATAGTGTGAGATGTATTTAAATGTATATATAAGTTTATATATATATATATATATATATATATATATATATATATATATATAAAATTTGATGATCGATGATGCATGGCGACATATGTTTCTAAAATATTCTAAATAATTTTTCATTTTGTTTCTGCATAATACAATAATATTTCTGCTTAAATACTTTTTATTTATATATTTTTATATTTTGTAAAACGGAAGCAGAAGCCGTGACTATTCTTAATACAAATGTAGGTGAAATTAAGACGATTCATTTATTTATTTGCTTACATACGTGATGTGTTATAATTACATACGTTGTATTATCGAGATATCAACTTGTTATGAAGACAGTAGAAAAATGTAATGAATGTATAATGATATGTTTTGCAGATTTTTTAAAAAAATTAAAATATAATATTTAGAATTTTATGTGCATTTGATAATTTTAAGAATTGTATTCAAGTATTATGCTAATTAAAATGCGAAAAAAAATCATATTTGAAATTTTTCTTTATTCTATTGATTATTCTTACAATTGATTGCTATTGTGCGATATTAAAAGAACTTAATTAATTATGAGAGAAATATATATAATCAAGAAATGCTTTAAAAATAATTAAATTAACGATAAATGTTTACTTTGAGGAATGCTTCTTTGATGATATTAATAATATCTTGACGTATATTGTCATGATCTAAGTGACTTCTAACAGATTTTAGCTGTCGCTCGGTATTTGTTAAAAAGTTATTAACAATCAAAGTTCGTAATTATTTCTCAACTTTGTACATGGAAATCGGATGATTCTAGGCAGAGGGGAGGAGGTTTGGGGTGAACCGACTAGAGAAATATGACTTTGGCTGCGTTCGGATTCCCACCTGGGTGCTCTCCAATTATATCGTCCTTGTTGTTTACCGAACATTAAACAAGGATGACATGACATCCGGGTCTTTCTAGGCAAAGTGAGATTCACCCTACTTCCCTCCCTGCCTAGCCTATACGAAGCAAGGTCCACCTCTTCCTTTGCCTAAGGGCGTAATGATTTTCATGCGAGAGGATTTTGTTCCGGGAAAGGGTAATAGGAAAGGTGGGATGGATTTCATTTTTCACACATGAGTGATGGCTAAAATCTGTTAGAGATCACAACTTATATTAAAGTTATTAAGCATTCCCTAGAACATTCCCTAAAGTGAACATTTACCTTTACACTTTATTTCTCACGTTGCATTTTATATTTTTTACGATTTTTGAAGTACTTGATTGTTAATTAGCACAACTCAATCTTGTAACAATGGTAAAAATAAATAGCAATAATATATAAAATAAACTTCGTCTTTTTTTAATATTAAGGCCTCTAATTAAGTGTAATTTTATTATTTCATTCATACTTTAACAGTATCGAAATTCCATTACTAGTCTCGTATTCTTTCATCTTTCGATGATGCAGTGGAAGGGTAGCGGCGACACTGGAGGGGCTAAAGAAAAGAAAATTTGGACCACTCTTGAGTTTTCAAGGGTTGTCCTTTCAGGCCCATTGTAAGTTTAGGTCTATTAGACTTATTTTGGGACCGCCCATAGATTCACAAAAGCGCAAATTTAGTTTCCGAAATTAGTTTCTATCCGAATTTCAAAGCGAATAGAACTATTAGCAGTACGAGCAGTACATTTCGGTAGTGTCGACTGTATTACACAAGTATATTAAATATGGAATATATGTGTGAGCATGGCGTATGCCATTTTTTATATTTTGGAGTTCCAAGTGTGCTTGCGATGGATCCGCAGTTTTCGAACATTAAAGCATTTTGGTATTGCACTAGAATTCCTGAATTCGTACAAAGAGTTCCCGATGTACATAATGTGCCATATGTACCTGTGAATATGAATCTAGTGAATTATGTAATCAACGCATATGGATACGTCAATGGCAGTAAATATACTATTTTTTATTATATATATATATATTTTTAATTTTGCTCGTATCTTGTATAAAAATATACCGTTTAAATATAAGTTGTTGATTTTATTTAAAATCGTATATTTAAAAAACTACTGCTTAAAAATTTACACAATACTTTTTTATTTAATTTTTGAGAATTTTTTTGATAGTATTTTGATCCGTGAATTTCAGGACACTCTAGAGTAAAAGTAGAGTAAAAAAAGATATAATCTCTATTCTAAGTATTTATTTCAATATTCGCGAGTAATGATTAAATAACATCCGATTCTCATAAAATCTGAATTTATTTAAAAAAATATATATACATATTTCTTTCAAAATGCGTGTATTGCATGTTTGATAGGTGCAGTTGATAGCCGGTCTGAAGATGGCATCCCATTTATAAAAATTTTTTTGTTTTTTAGCTAAATCAGCGGAACTATTATTTTAAAACTTAGCAGGAACAATTGCGGGTGCAAATGTAACTGTATATAAAATATCGATTTTTTCAAAATGAGGTGTCAAATTTACACCAGCCAGTTGATGTTTTTATAACGTTTTATAACGTTCTGTTTGTTTCGCCCAATAATTTAATAATTTATTACTGGCTCATACGAATGACTTTATTTTTAGTAAAAATAATTTTTTTTAATTAAATAAAATAATATTTGTGGCTCCAAGAATAAAACCAATAAATAAAATACCTGTGTGAGCTTCCGCCTTTGTTAATGCGTAAATTATTATATATTCGATAAAATACAAATCGCAATTATAATGTATTTACTAATTGATACTTACTAAATAAAATTAAAAGTAAAATGTAAACTCGTTTTGATGCTGGATTTAGTGTTTTTTAATACATAATTAGTATACAAACTCGAGTATGAACTCCAGTTTGTACTCAATTTCATTAATCATCTCATTGAAAAGGATTCATCCTGATTTGAAACGTCTGCGGGTTTACATTTTATTTTTAATTTTGTTTAGTAAGTATATTCTAATTGCTTATGAATTGTATTTTATCACTAATGAATGTTTAATTTACACATCAACAACCGCGAAGATTATTACCATGTACGCTTTTTCTTTTATTGAAATAATTTTTTATTGCTTATTATTCCAATATGTTTAGATAATAATTTGTTTGCTTTTGCTTCATGTGTGTGAAGAGTTCAAATAGACCTTGGAAGTTTCGACGGAAATTCCGACTTCGAATTGCGAGATTCATTTGCTCAGATTCTGAGCTTCAATCTTGTTTGGAATATTAATCGCTTTGTTGCATTTTGTGTGTTATAGCGTATTACAGTAATGAATCCGTTCCAACATCGCACATGTATATATCATCACCACCACCAGTACCAATGCAGCCCCGCGAGGGTAATAAACGCGCGAAAAACAATAAGAAACGTCAAGCCCAGCAAGAACGGGTTCACCCTTGGATGATAGGTACGCTAAAAGGACATACCGGCCTGGTAAATGACATGGACTTTTCCAGCAATGGCAGATATCTCGCGAGTTGTGCCGATGGTATGTACTAAAAAAAAATTAATAAAAAGAAATATTTATTCTTCTTGTTTGCGTAACTCTAATCGGTGACATAATATACGGAAGGTATTATAAAAAGTTATTTGTGACTGTTTATGACATCATTCGAAAACTAAGAATAAGAATTCGCTTTGAGAGAATTTATCTTACTTTTAGAATTTACATTAATAATATTAGTTTTTTAAATGTTGAATGTTGATAAATGTCAAATGTTTTTCGATTTAAAAACAGATAATAAAATTTTATTTTTTTTTATTACGTGATTTTTTTTAATGCTAATAATAAAAATTTAATTCATTATTTTTGTTATTTATATTATTAATTTGATAATAATAATTGTTTCGCGATTTTATCAAAGAATTTATGTTTGAATTTAATTTAATTATTTTAAGAATTAAATTATTATCAAGTTTAAATGTAAAAAATTTTTAATATACACTGTAAACAAATATGTAAAATTATATACATAACACATGTAAAAATTATACAATTTGTAGTGGAAATGTATAAAATTGTACATTTTTACAAAAATTAGTACTTTTATCTTTAATTATGTAAATTATGTCTTTATATTACATAGAAAATTTTTTTGCAATAATTGTATATTTTATAGTTTCTATGTAAAATGTACAAATTTTTTAAATATTATATAATATAATGATAATCATATTGCATTTTTGTTCATACATATCAACAACATAGCTTAAGAAAAATTGTACGTAATTCATTGTGTAAATATATACCTTTAATAGCAGGTGCCAAAATTATCCGCTTTAATTATAATTTTACATATAATTTTTTACAGTGTTTGGAAAATCATAATTATGGACAAGTGTTACCATAAGAGTTACGTTACAACAAGAGAAAGCTTTTTTCTATTTTTAATACATTTCGATCTGTTAATATAATGATCCACACGACGCGAAGACACAATAAATTAATCGTTAAACTTGCAAATTGGATAATGTATTTTTTATATGTTATGTCGTGCGGGAATTATTCGTGCATATTGTGTCTCGTATGTAGATGACTAGCTCGTATGTAGATACTAGCGGCATAGTATCGCCTTTCTCTTTCTTTCTTTCTGATTTTCCATTTTGCAAGCCGCATTTTCCATCACAAGCTTCTCGCAATTTAGAATCGATAAAGTCTAAACTAAACTTCATGTACATGTCATTCGTATAAAAAAAACTTTTTTTTGCAAAGTAACTCGACCATTTCTTTTTGTTTGTAAACAAATAGTCCGTTTACAATGGAGAACACTGCATCTTTAGTCAATACTAATCCTGATGTCTTGTAAGAGATTAAACATGAATATTTTATCTATATGAACTGACAATTGTAAGTCTGGGCAATATAAATAGCCGAAATATTTTGCAATAAATTATGAAGTTTCGAGTTAGATACCATGCCGCTAAATAAGTAAATAGGAAAATAATTCCGCAAATATCATGAATAATATATGTGGAAAAAATATAATAAAAATGCCCAGATATCACACACAGATTGATTAGGCATTATTAGATGAGAATGTTAGTCTCGTTCGATCGCGATAGATGAATTTCATCTGGCACATCAAGAAAATAGATTATTACCCGTTTTCAGTGGGTCATCGACATTTGATATAAAATGCAGCATGCAAAATTTCATACTGTGCAAAATTTCATTATTTTTATAATACACATAATTTTTTATTTCTTTTAAATCTTTTATTTCTCTTTCGTTCACTTGGTAAGATAAGAAATAAGGCGCAAAATTTGCATAATTCTATTCGCGATTTGTGAGCTTTGTTTCGCTTTTTGAGCTGCATAAATATATAACGTGCGACCGGTGCGATCCTTAGTCGTACTGAATAAATTTCGATGATTTGATAGAAATCGATCTCATATGCATGAACCGCCTTTTAAAGACAGAATATCATACATCTTAATCATACACATTAATTTTGTGCCTTAATCATGCGACATTGTCTGACAATTCATTGCCAAAGCATGAAAGATAAAGAGGTGACAGTAAGTATGATGTCTAACATGAAAATTAGGTCAAAAGTTGTATTTAATGCCGATCATTCTAAGTAATTTAAATAATTTAGCTAATCAACGTTAACGGACACGCGAATAAATTGAGATTTCGTTTTAGAGAAAAAATTTTATTTAACCTTTAAGTAGTGGGATGCTCAGATTATCCCAAAGAAATTTTATTTTATAGTATTTTTATAGTTATAGTTATTTTTTTATAGTTATTTTTATAGTTAGTATTTTTATAGTTATAATGTTTAATAATATGTATAGAATTAAATTTATATTATTTTATTATATTCTTATGAAATAGAGAAATATAAAAATAATAAATTTTAAGACTTCTGAACAATACTTTTTAATTTTCCTTTTTCAGAATACAAGATTTTTAAAATAACTTTATGTGGGGGTGCTGTTGCTACCTACGTACTTGAAGGTTAATAGGTTGATGCAAAATCTGATCTGATTGCGTAAAAGTAAAAAGAATGAAATAATATTTGAATGCATGTTTATTACACATTTCTCGTTTATGTCATCATTTCAGTGAATAAAATGCGAATAATGTGTCGTATGACGAATATAAATTAATTAATGAAGACAATCGGTTTTGATAAGTCATGCACAATCCAGTGTGAATATTAACATGACTACTAGATAGAATTACTTGTGCGTGAGAAAATATCATGATTACGTAAAATATTTGTGTCGTTTTTGTATTGTAAGAGTAAAGTCTAGATAAAAATTGGGAGATTAGCTTTCGGGAAGATAATTTTTCCTAAGCAGTTGCAACAATGTCTTTAAACGAAAATTATGGAACAATAAAACTTTTTATACATCGTTATTTATGCGACATTTTTACAATAATATTTTTTAATTTAGGGGAGTGTTTAATATACCTAAATAATGTACTTAAATCGTATCTCATACATTTTTTCTTATTATTAAACATATACGATAATTATTAATAATAAAAATATAAATAAATAAAAACACAAAAATTTCCAAATTATCTTATTTTGCGTACATTTAAAAAAATCAAATACATTGATGCAATTTTTAATAATCAATTTATATAATTGATAATAATCTAACAATGCATTTTATTCTGTAGTTTTATGATTTATCGTAGAATATATATTTTATGTACATATTACAATTATTATAAAATTTAGATCAATATTATATATAATTTTTATAAAATTTTTTATAAAATTTATCATGTTGTCTCAATCGTACTATCTGCACCGATTTTGTTACGATTTGACAATTCATATTTATTTATTTATCATACATCATTATATTATTTATTATTTTATGACTATATAATTAGTTATATACTTATAAAATAAATGTATCTGATAAATAAACATGTTAAACATTAATTCTCAAATTATATCATTAATTATATTATTTTGTATTGGATATTTTTTGTGATCATTATTAATATTGTATATAAACCATTTTAATCCTATTTTTTATTGTTTTTATTCACAAATACTATTTTTAAACGAGGTGTGTTTGAGAATTTACGATTTAGGAGACTGATTATTTAAATCGTACCTTTTACACTACATAAAAGGCCTATAACAAATTAATTGTTTATACAAAATTAAATAGAAGGTGTATTAAACATCCAGCAATTTCCAATATTAATTGCTTGCAAATTAATAATGAGAAATATTATACATAAAATATGATATGATTTTCAACTCTCCGTATACGGTATTCATTAGCTATCTCTTAAAGTAAGTATGTAATACATATTTATTAATTCTATTACATACAATTCTATTATATACAATTTGATTATTTCCTTGCGAGATGAAATTCTAACGGAATATCTCGATTATATTATCTGGGATTATCCAGTTCCCAGACTCGTCGCTAAATACATCAATAGATACGCTCTAAATATACACGGAGCTAGATAACACCAAGTTACGCAAATAAATTAGTTACATCAATAAATAATAATATAATAATCATACCGCATAATAAATCAGATTCTTAATCGAATAATCAACAGCCATTAAATTAGATAGCTACAAATTCTAATGCTTGCCATTAATTTATCTCGTAAGCACCGATCACAAGTCTCCCATTAGTCAGACTCCAATTTAAGCTCTTGAATACAGTTTGTCGGTCGGCGTCATTCATTTCATAATTCTGTTTGATGGAAATTATCGCGGGAATCCACGGATTCTCGTGGCTGTAACGACTTAGTCACGCTTCACCGGAAAGTAGTACCAGATTTCCTCGAACGAACAAAAGAGAGAAAGAAGAGGAATGATTTTATTAAATGACGCAACGGTACATATTGAAACGTCGCCGTCATACCGCATTCCGTTACTTGAGCAACAAACGATTCCTTCTTATGTCCGCATCTTCCCTTCTACGTGCGTTCCCGCCTGTCTCTGTCTCTCCTTCCGTAGCTTTCGCCCGGCCCTCTCTTTCTCGTTTGGGCGCGCAGTTGGCTCGAATTCAATTATCGATATTCCGCTTCTGCGATGCTGGCGAAACGTGTTTCGGTGTTACTCCCATTAACAAGTCGTAATTTGCGTTTATTCTTTAACACGTGGTTAAATTCGATTTTGTATGATTCGAATGACGTCTCCGAAGAGATACCTGCGACGGAAGCTTACGAGTCGAAATCTTGAATTTTTTAACAATTTTGCGGAAAAGTCAAGTAAGTAAAAATATACTAATAGCGAGAAAAGAAGCTGAATTAATATACAGGATGTATTTATCGGGGCTTATTAACCATATCGCTACATTTCTAAATAATTCAAATACGACGTTGCATCCAACTATCTGGAAAACTCGATAGTCTGGATATATTTTTAACGAAATCCCGAAAGATTGTTAAAAAACTTTAGGTTCAATATTATTTCCTACTAAGTTAATGCGAAAGATTTGTCATATTTGTGAAATAAAGTTGGAAGCATAATTTTAATATATTTTAATTAAGACTTAAAAAAAGCAAAACTGTCGCGGGCTTCATTTTTATTCTTTATGCTCTTTTTTATTCATATAGATAAAAGTTTTTACTTTTTCAAAAATTTTTTTTTTTAATTTATTTTGTTCTAATTTTAATTGGAAAAACCAGATCTTTAGCATTAACTTAATATCTATTACTTTCTCCGCAAGGAACGTATCGCTTCTTGGACACTCACGTGGATGTTTAAAATAGTTGAAAGATAATTTTTACATTTCGTAAAAGTTTTAAAATAATATAATATAAATATAATCAAGCTATATATGTATATAATAAATGTATAAAATTAAAAATAAAATTAAAAATTAACAATAACAAAATATAAATAAAATTAAAATTTAAAAAACAAAATTATCATTTAGGTTTCACTTCATGTTTTTTTTCTTATTCATCTAGACAGAAATTTAACATTTATTTTCAATTTTCTAATTTCTTTTTCCTAACTAATTCTATTTGATATAAATCTTGATGAAAAAAAACACAGATTTTTAGTATCAACTTAATACTATCTATTACTTTCTCCGCGAGGAACGTATCGCTTTTTGTGCAGTCACGTAGACGTTAATAAAATAATTTAAAGGTAATTTTTATATTCAGTAAAAGCTATAGAAATAATATATAATTTTCATAGGGTGCATTAAATATCTATTAGTTTAAATATTATTGGTTATACTATTTTTTAAGGGCAAATATCATGACATTTACGAATAGGGACACTTACGTCGTACACGCATTTTGTTTCGCGAGATGTTTCTCCTTCGGCCACTATACTTACGAACGACCGTATGCAACCACGTTCTCGCTATTTTTATCTCGACGAACGTCCGAACGCGCGAACGTCGCGCAAATTTATCGCGAGGACGTGACCGAGGCGGCTGACCGGCAAAAAGTAATAAAGTACACACTGTGTTCTTTTTTTTCCGTTGTTAACACAATTAGCGAAAGTTGCATGTAAACGCTTCGTTGAGTTTACTTTTACATTTTTATCGTTATTTTTATATCTCGAAAGACAGCTTAATTGTTCCTCTCGTGTGATGGATCAGTTCTCTCTTCTCTCCCGATTAACAATCAGAGCGCGAAGTGACATTAGCGAAAATCATGATGGCGATAGAATGAAATAATCGCATCGAATTAGATATCCGTTCGAAGTGAGGTGATTGTTGAAAGGAGTTTATAGAAGATCATTTTCTTCGTAAAGAAAGTTGACTCTCACACACACATTTGCGACAAAATATAGGGTGATAAAATATAGAGTTATAAAATGCTTGTACAGATTTAAATTTTTATAACATCTGTTCTCTCTATACATGATAAAATTAATCGTTAAAAAGAGTAAATAAATTTATTTCAATTTTATATTCATTTATTCTTTGGATGTTATTTCTCAATCTATTGACGTTATTACTGATGGAGATAAATGAAGACTGAAGTATTTTTAAAACTATGAATACGCTTTGCAGTTGATTTATAATAATAAATTTTGAATTACATTAATTTTTATCCGCAAACCGTTTAAAAAGCGATATTTTAATAAATGTGTTCTTATAAGAAGAAATCCAATTGGCTCAAATTTCGTGATCACGATTTTTGTTAAATTATAGTAAGATTAGTAGATTTTAACTCTGGAATGCTACTAGAGAATTTTCTTCTAAATGCAAATTCGTGTTTAATATTATTTTATTATTAATCATATTTTGATAGCTTAAAATAACATTTAATAAAGTTGTTTAAAGTTTATTTTCTTTTACATTAAAATATAATATTAGTTCAGTTATTCTATATTTTGCAATCTAAAAAGTAGAATAAAAAATGTAAAATAAATTTCTAATTATGTAGATGAATTCTCATCTAGAGTAGTATCAGTGTAAGAAAAATATGAGTAAACACATTTATAGGATTAATGTATATTAAACTTCACTAATTCACTATTTTAATTTTTGTTTTCACAGATTAATTTTATTATATAGAATAAAAGAGCAGTTATGAAGTTTAAAACTGCATAAGAATTTTATAAACACCTTTTATATGTCTTACACAATCAATATAAAAATTATATATTCGTTTGAAATTATATTTTTCTGAAGGGATTCTTATTAAAAGAGATCTTTCAAAATTGCTTTAGGATAAAACAATACAAAATGAATCGATTACTCATCGCTTCGGGTACTTATTGAAGCATATATAAATGCAGCTGTCATTATTCGAGTGCTCTTTCAAGAAAAAAGACCAATCCCCCTGCGGGTATCTGTTCTCGAACGGGCCTTCGCCGTGGCATTATGCGTGTGTCGCGAATCATTCTTTTCCGCACGGAAGCTGGTACGTAAATTCTGGATCCTCCCCGCCGACGGTAGCCCCCCTCCGCTCGGGCGGAAATATCGTGACGCGTCATGCGTTTACACAAGATAAAGCGGGTGCGAATAAAAACGCGCCGTGAAGCCAGCGTTCTCGTCTTCCCGAAATTATTCACGAATGTATATCATCGCGAAAGCAACAGTCGTCCGGATGTTTTTCCCTCGTTATGATCTGCCTCAGTACGAATCGCTGCATTTATGAATTGAGTGGCACAAAGTCACGAATGCTGCTGAACGACATATTCAACAACACACGGAAGTACGACTGGCACGAATTACGTATGTGACGTTTCTTTTTTTCTCTCCTTTTCTCTAATTTTAGGTGTTTTCCAGCAACACAGACATAGTGTAAAATACACACACACACACACGCGCGCGCGCGCGCACGCGCGCGCACGCACACACACATACACATACACATAAAGAACTATTACTGCGAATCCAAGTGTGTAAAAGTGGACTTCAGTACATGTATGTTTTTTTCATATAAAAATTATACGCTATGTTGCAAATATACATTTAAACGTACAAGGCATTTCGTACAAAGCATTTAAACGTATAATATAATATCATTTTTCTATAGAAAACTAAATAGCATACGTATGTTGAAGTCATTTTTAACACACGTGGATTTGCAGTGATCCTTATTGTTTATCAATGTTGAACAAAGACGAAGTGTGATTTATTGTGTTAGATTGTAGCGTTCCGCAAAATGCATAAGGCGTATGATTTATTATTTTATCTTGTTGTTTACCGAATGTTACGCGAGGCTAAAATGATCATGCGCATTATGGAACTATTATGCTTTATGGAACTAGAAGTTGTGTCTCTTGCTGAGAAACACCTTTCATCTGACTTTACTTGGCCCTACATTTGCTCTATCTTGCATATCTGTATATCGAGCGTTCGTCTGTATTGGAGTATTCTACTGTACTATCGCATTTGTTTCCGCGACCTTAAACAACACAAGTCCAACAGGTGCTATCGATGTCTGAAGATATATTAATCCTTGAATTCCTGTCTTTTGTTCACAATATTCCTTAGAATTGCACAAGTGTATTTCTGTATTTATTAAAAACAATTCTATTGTTTTTTACTAGCTCGTGCTCTTTTTCGTCTTTATATTATAACATATGTTCCGTGTTTTGTTTTCATCAAACTGTCGCTATTGGCTCAAGAGTGATTTAATTGATTCTAAAGAATTTTTTATGAACGTGCTTTCGCTTTTATCGCGCAACATTTTTCGGATAATTGCATATCCGATGTCTGTCTGTACACCCACGTACAAAATGTGGCGAACGAAATTATGTCAACATTTATCGTTTCTGTCGATGTAGTCAGAAGCCAAAAAAACAAGATAATTTTTGGGTCAAGAACGCAACGCGGCCGGCAGCAGCACGTTTACCAAAAATTCACGGTCTTCTTCGTAAGCGAAAGTTTTCGTCACGATTTTAACGATAATGAAAGTATACAATCGCGCGGATTATCGTAAAATTGGCACGTGAATAAATTTCGCTTATCTGTCTTATCGTCTCGCCTTAAAAAGAATGAAATGGTATCTCGTTTAAACGCAATCTATCGGTTTCAATCTCTCTCAGAATCAATCTTGCAGGAGTTCGTTGAACTATAAGACCAGCTTTGCTTATCTTTTCGCATTGTGTATCAACCATTTGTACCGAATATTAACAGAGATTTCTTCATTAATTAGAATAATTAAAGAAAGAAAGAAAGAAAGAAAGAAAGAAAGAAAGAGAAAGGTAGAAGAATCAGATCTGCATGCGTGTGTCGTGTGTGTGTGTGTGTGTGTGTGTGTGTGTGTGTGTGTGCGTGTGCGTGTGTGTGTGTGGACATCTTTAGCAATGTAGACTGCGGAGTAATTTACGTATATTTGTTTGTCCCTATGAAATAAAGATGAGAGCTTGCGAGAGACGAGAAAGCATGTCCAGTCTTCCGGGCATACGTATAAGAAAAAAGAATTCAAGAAGAAGACATCTTCGTCACTGCAGACGGATTGCAGAGAATCGCAAATCTTCACACGTCGCGAAGATAAAGAAACAGGAAAAGCGTCCAGGAGCAGGACTCGGGGATCTTCACTGTTTTCTTTCCAACACGTCGGTAAGGTGTCGGAGGAGCCTTCGCTCGAGGTGTTTACCAGCGACACATCCAGCAACGATGACATCCCGGACGAGAGCCAGCGACAGATGATGTTCCTGAACGATATGCCTACCTGCCTAGCTTCCACGATCAACAAATATACACTATCACCGAAGGAATTGTTTGAACATGGCTATCCCTTCGAGTCGACTCTCTTTCCGGGTTACGCGATGATAAACAATGTATCATATCCATCAGGCCCCAAGATTGAGAGTGACAGTGGCCAATATAGCAATTCCAGCTCGTCCGACAATTCCGAGCAGGAGAGCTCGTCCGATAATGAGAAGAACTTCGACAAAGAAAACAGTTCTGATAAGCAGAAGAATCGAGACGAGAAAAACTGCTCCGAAAACAAGAAAGGATGCGATAGCGAGAACAGTTCGGATAGTGAGAAAAGTATTTCGGATGACAAGAAGAGCTCCGAAAACGAAAAAAGCTGTGATAGTGGGAGCCATTCTGACAGGGAGACTAGTCCGGGCAATCAGAGCTCCGAACACAGGAAGAGCTGCGACAGAGATGACAGTTTGGACATCAAAAAGAGCACCCAAGACGAGGATTGTTCTACCAACAAGAGACTAGAAAAAACGGGCTGTGAAAACGAAAATAATCCGGCTAACAGGAAAAGCCGAGAGGAAAAAAAAGAATCAGGCGCAAGCAGCAATACAGGATTGTTGGAGAGAACATGCGTCAGATGCTACAAGGTATTCTATGCCGATCAGAACGGCGAATATCTGAACGCGGAACGTTGCGTTTATCATTGTGGCAAGCTATACAACCGCATGACCAACGACAGCTGGTATTGGACGTGCTGCAACCAAGCCAGATTCTCGCGCGGTTGTGCTGAGTGGAAGACGCATGTATGGACTGGCCTGGTCCCTGGGATCAATGGGCCCTTCGCGGGATATGTGCACACCATGCCGTCTCCAATGTTCCTACACGATAACAACTATGGCATCTACGCGATGGATTGTGAGATGTGCTTCACGCTGCAGGGTCTGGAACTTGTCAGAGTGAGTCTCGTTGACTTATACGGCCAGGTCGTATATGACACGCTCGTCAAGCCGAGCGCTGAGATCATCGACTTCAACACGAAGTTCAGCGGCATCACAGAAGATGACATGTCTAACATCACCAAGACTCTCTCGGAGGTGCAGAACGACCTGCTCAATTTCATTCACGCCGAAACGATTCTAATGGGTCACGGTCTCGGGAATGATCTCAAAGCGCTGCGCCTGATTCACAAGAACGTCGTCGACACCAGTGCGATGTTCCCGCATTACCTCGGCTTGCCATATCGTAATGGTCTCAAGACTCTGGCGCGAAAAGTGCTCAACCGGAAAATACAGGAAGAGACACATAACTCCATCGAGGATGCCCGGGTCGTTATGGATTTAGTGTTGCGAAAGGCCCAATACGAGTGGCAGCAGTCTCTTGTTTGGTAGATAAAATCTTAGATTAAATCGCCATCTCGAGAAAAGACTCATCTACGTGAATAAGAACTATTCGATAGTCTTAGCAGTTCGCGGTGAAATAATGTCGCGACAGGAAGCGCGTGTTATTGAACTAATTTGTAAATATAAATCAAGAAGGACCGCGTTTTTTTTTCCTAGTGTTCGTTTCCAGGGGTGAAATCTGTGATATTACATATATAGTGCAATGCGTTCCTCACGTGCGTTTCTGCGTTCCCCATGTTCGTCTCTGATGATAAGGGATGCGATTGTACTCACATATTATACGCACACAATACATAACACAAACGTAACATACAGCGCGTAACATAATTGACAATCACGGAGAAATTATAACAGACTACGCGCAGTCGAACATTTATCAAAGACTTTAAATCTATTTATTATTTTTCATATTCTTTATACTTTTCATACTACTCTACTATGTACTATTCTATACTATCGCTAAATATTGTACTCTTTACTTGACTGCTATCGATCTGATATTACTTTACAACTTTATCTCGAATTAATTTTACTTTCTAACTGAACGACAATCTGTTACTGATTGGACTCTTTACATTTCAAACATTAATTATGTTCGACTATTAATTTCTTTCGAATTTTATTTTTCTCCGATGTGCATTTTTATATATATTCGTATGTGTTTTGTATTGTATATACGTAATTTTCATAAGCGTTTTATATATACTTTGTACATATATTATATATTGCATTATGGAACGCAATTTTGTACTCGCAAAAATATGTATATGAAAATCTACGTATTTAACATGGATACGTATGTCTTTATTATTCGATATAACGTATCACTTTACCATCCTTTATCATGCATATTCCATCTTGTCAATCATATTTCATTCAGTATCATCTTTTTTTCCCTGCGAAGAGGACGAGCGGCGTCATTGATGCTGGTTGGTAAGTGATCCTCTTGTTTCCACCGATCTGTATTTAAATTCCACCGAGAGAGCCGTGGATTTTCTTGAACAAGGTCATGACGCCGAGTACTATCCGTTAAAACGTGGCTCGCCAACTGAAAAGAATATAAGGAAAATACTCAACTCACGGATTTCATAACTCACTTCACTTAATTAATTTCAATTGATTTGTTGATTAATTTTATTCTCCGATTAAAATTATCCTCATTGCGTTTAATTGCATTATTAAAAATTTATTAAAACTTATTGAAAGTTAATGAGAAGCATAGTTTCTCTTTACAAAAATGATATTCTTTCACGTGTGCGCGCATATTCATGCGGTCGAATGGATTTCGACCAAATTGCATTCTTGTACAAATAGACGCAGAAAAATATACGGCATTATATTATTACTGATATCCTGAGTGTTATCAGCCGTTTTTTTCTTTTTATACGTGCTACCAAATGCGACGTTTCGGCAAATAAAGTTTGCGAGCCACGTACTGTTACATATCGGCCACGTGTATAATACACGCGCTTTTTTATCAGTTTTCGACGAAAACACGACGAGTCGTCATAACGATTGAGCGTATAATAATAGATATATATATATACAAGTATGTGAATAATACTCTCACGAGAGAGACTGCCAGCGCTTTTATATATCGATTTTCATACTCCATCGCTCGCAATCATCCCGTTAAATAATCATATAACGACAGAATTGTCTGTTGCGATAACGAATGTAATATTTAAATGTAAATATCGCGCTTAAGTAATATGGAGACAACGGATTTTGTAACGATAGTATTACCTTGTACAATATGTATTTATATATATTTTTCTATCCTCGCGTACCGTAATTTTATAACCCGTAATTTTATAAGTAGCATCAGCGATGAGTAAAATTTCTTTTGACGTTTCGTTTTTTTTTAAATTTTAACGTGAAAATCGACTGCAAGGCGAGTTTTGCGGTACTTTAAAATTAACGGTAAAGAAAACAACGGCTGAGAAGTCACAAGTGACACGATATGACACAATGGATCATTATATCCTTGTTGTTTGCCAATGTTAAACAAAGATGACATGATCACTGTGTCGCATCGTGTCGTTTATTGGAAGGCATACAGTAAGTTTTACTCATCGCCATCAATTTTTTTAAAGCTTGATGGACAATTGCGACGTGGTTGAATGATGAAAAGTAAAGCAAGAAAATACGAGGCGCACTCGCGCCAGCTGATTATGATCTCACTACAGATTCTGTAGAATCGTCTTATCACACAGGTCACGGTTCGATTCACGCTTAAGAAACATTTTATCTTTATTAATATTTGTCAAATGTTAAACAAAGACAAATGATGCTCATAAATGTTGTGAGTATGAATCGAATCGCGGTCACAGTAACGCGGCACGCGCGTTATGATTTTACCAGTAATCCTGATATAGCCGCAATACTACAATTTAACCCTGAAAGTCACAAGATTGCCAACTTGGTGAGAATCATAGAAGGGAGCTCATTGGACACTCAATCTGGTCGGATGAAATCTGATAATCTCAAATTTCAACGTTCTTCCAGTGATATACATAAAAGTCTTAAAATAGCTCTTAAAATAGATCATCTTAAGATTTTCTTAAAACAACGAAAAGAGCGTCCCGCATTTTGTTTACAGGAGGAATGTCCAACGAACACTCTTTTCAGGATAATGACATTGTCATACAGCTTCGAACGTAAATATATGTTGATGAAATATATGTAGCATTGTTTCTGTGTGCTTTTATTTGGAATATCTTTCTTCCCGCTCCCAATAAATACCTTGGTTTACAAACTGTCTCTCGACATTAAGAGAATCGTCGTCTAAATTAGGAATCGACAAATCTTTTCTGTAAATGACTAAATTATAATATCTATTAATAAAATAAACATCTTGATTCTCCGTCTGCAATTTAGGTCCTTTTAATTTAAGCACAAGTGAAATTTTACTTTCAAATTTCTCTAAGATGAAAGAGTTTCTCCTCCTAAAATATCTTGTAATATTTGAATAATGTATAGATGTCAAAATCCTGAATTTTTCTACATTTTTTGAAAGTCTAGAACAATAAAAAAAAACTTGGATTGGATAAAAAAAGACCCAAATTGCAAGACGGAGGGAATAAAAATATCGCAAGTAGAGAATTAATAAAAATTGAAATTTTTATAATATTTTAATTCAATTATATATAATACTTTTTAATTAAAATAAAATATTTTAAGCTTTGAGACTCTAATTTTAAGAGGCTTTAAAATTAAAATTTTATCTAATTTTCACATGTTGCAAGACATTACTTTTCTCTGATTTTTTTCAATTATTTAAGAATGTAAAAAATATTCTTAGTTCGCGGACTGCAATTTGTTGATTCTTGGTCTAAAAATGGCCCGAAAAATGGCGAATCGACCTGATTCGAAGATTTTCTTTGTCTTTTTATGCGAAGAAATCGCGGCATCGCATTGCGAATAAAATTATTGGCAAGCGTTGGCTGTAGGATTTTTTACGTGGAAAGTCGAAGGCTCTCCTTATTTCCATCTCATCCCGCGACATCATGATGACGCTTTTACAAGCCACATGTACTATCCTTTAAATAGCAACGTGTTTTTCAAAAATGCGTTACGAGACAAGGCTGCCTGTCCATTCTGGATAATGATATTCCTCGAGTCTCGGTAATGTTCACGGCTTCGCGGTATTAAATCTGACTTGTGTGTCTTCTCTTCGAAAGAAAAAAAAAGATTAAAAGGAGGAAGGATGAATGAAGAAGAATACATTGTCAGACTGCGTACTTAATTCTTGTCAGCTTGCTTATATAAAAAAAAAAGTTATCAAAATTCGAATATCATCGACTCGAATAGTTATTGCTTATTCACGCCGAGACATTTGATTATGTTCAGCAAAAAAAAACAGCTTTACAATCACCGTAAAATAAAAAAAAAGATTGATTTATATATTTAAATCTAATGAGGATAAGGTTATCAATCTTTGAAGAGTACATGTAGTCTTTTGAAGTCGTTAAACTTTTAATTATTGATTAAAATTTTATATTTATAAGATTATATTACTGAGAATTATCAATAAAAATTATGTTTTGAAAATTTTATTTTATTAAATATTTTCTTCCTTCCGTTCCAGGACCATTTTTTTTTAAAAAGTATACATAATATACTATTTTCTTATGATATTTAGATATAATAGACCTAAGTGAGGAACTAAAGACAAGATCGATCATATTAAAGAATTTTACAACAATTGTAAAGCCATTTTTTTTTCTGCTGAATTTCCAATTAAGCAGTCAATCAATTGTTTGTATCGACAATTAAACGACGAAATTTAGGTAGAACACATTGTCACACATTGTGAATGGCAAGAATTTCAGTGGCGTTTGTCCACGTATCGAGTGGGCTTGGCGCGTAATTAAAAAACGTATTGTTCCTTTCGTTGGTCAAAGTCCGTAAACCGACTGTCTGTAAACATTGACACGCGCATTTCCGCTTTGCACGAAGTATGTCGCGGCGGGTGAACTTCGTTGTTTTTATCCACGTTGCGTATTGCATCAGCCGTTGTGCTTAAAGCGCATGCTGATAACGATCGGATTCGCGAGGTGCAATGCGCTCATCGATAAACACGTTGTTGACTGTATCGCATTAGCCACAGCTGCAACGCGTGATTTGCGATAAATTTTCACGTCGCCAATTCTTCCCATTGCATTGTGTGCGCTTTGGCAGATATCCGTATCTTTCGATTATCGAGTCCGCCTCGATGTTTAAACTATCAAGGACAAATAGGCTAAACAAACATGAAAATTAATTGATATTTCACGAGAGAATTGACAAAAATTAACTGAAAGAATTAATCTTTACAAAAGGGAAAGTCACTGTAATGGCACTGAAACAGTGTATATTTTGAATACAATAAATTATAATAAAGCTTAAGATACACGACACATTTTTTTTTCTTGCTGGATTATTTATGTTTTAATAAAATATTAGGCTTATTTGAGTTTTAATAAATAACTAAATTGAATAGAATACAGAATGCAAAATTTTTAGTAATTTATTATAATAAATTGAAAGTCACGAAAAAAAATATCATGCCGTAGATTTAAAACTTATTCAAGGAAAAGTTATAAAATTTTTAAAATAGACCCTCCTGTCTTCTAAAGTAAAGTTGCCATAAATTTATCATCTTTAAATCTTTCCTTACTATTCTCTAATTTCTAGACAAAATTTCATGATTTTCCTATCTTTCAATAATGTTTTGAATTTTTTTGTTCTGATTTGGAAACCGTCGAATATTTTGTTAAGAGAGTAATTTAGTAATTTCAATTACTATTAATGTTGCTGACACTGCTTGCTTATTCAGTATTCCAAAACTGTGTGATATACATATTAAATTTCTTTAAAGCCAAGAATTTTAATTTTCCAGAAAATTTTGCAAAATTCCCTGACTTTTCCCTGACTTTTCTAATTGTTTTCAATTTTCCCAATATTTCTCTGATTTCCAGTTTTGCGACAACCCTAAAGGTTAATAAACAAATAATACACTTGTCCTAAAAGCTGTACAGTTCCAATTTCTGATAGAAAAATAAGATTCAAGTCTCGCCAGAGTAGTCCTTTTCTTGTACTTCCGTATTTCCGTTACGCACGCGATAGCCATAAAAACTTTTGCGAGCTTTGCTATTATTTTATTGTTCCTCTGATAGATATAATATCGTCAGATATGCGAGGCTAGCTGTACTAAAAAAATGTCACCGTGTATATGCATAAAGGAGATTACGCAACGACGTGACCGAGGAGAAAACGAAGAAGAGAGAAACCGTTATATGAACAGCAATTGTTAAATGAGGTTCTTCGCTCGGATAATAATTCGATGGGTGTTGGTGCTGAAAACGCTTTCAGATAAGGTTTAGGCAAGTCATTTCGAGTTTCAGATTTTTTTAATCTTCAAGCATTAAGAAGAAGACAAACTGTTATAAGCGCTCAAAATCTGCAAACTGAATCAACGTGTACGAGATTTTATTAAGTGCTCTTATTTCTCACGTGTTTTATTCCTAAATTGTTCATCGTCAGCA
>Ga0157364_1001373_pt1 | contig 20542 bp, 11 predicted proteins | sample AttsexASBM2_FD_111476 | JGI IMG/M metagenome (GOLD analysis project Ga0157364, IMG submission 111476) | Fungus gardens microbial communities from leaf cutter ant in Ribeirão Preto, State of São Paulo, Brazil - Atta sexdens ASBM2 | ecosystem: Host-associated > Fungi > Mycelium > Unclassified ...
ACGATATGCTAAATCGCTAAATTAAATTACTCGATTAAATAATCGAATAATTAATAATGAGTACCGGTGAAATTTATGTTGCATCAACTGGAGATTTTTTTCAATCACTTAGAATTTTTCAAACAGATTTAATAAACATTCGTAACGTTTATAATACGCGATAGTTATTAATTATTCATTAAAAAGTCAGACAAAACGTTCTCGTCGAAACGAACAGAAATTTCGCAAAAACTTTGCAACCGTTAATGATTAAATCGGCATTGAACGCGCGTCAAGACCGAGGCGAAGATTTCGCGTGTGCGAGGCCATACGTCAGTGCAATTTTCCCAGCTTTATCTTATCTTCCACCGAAAGTGTCTACATGTAATTCAAAAGTTCCGCGACGCATCTCAAATAGCTATCACTTGGCAGCCACATAGCTCCTCGGCATGCGCAATTAGAGACATTCTGCACGATATAGCCGTTCACGTAAATCGTCCGATTACGCGTTGTGTGGGCATGAAATGGGCAAATAGTGTTGTGTGCATAATTACCGAAGGCACTGTTTTCATAGTGATACAAATCTGCAGTTCCTATACCAAGATATGGATATTTAAAGTTTAAAGTTAAAGAGATAGATAAGACTTTTAAGATAATAATCTTTAATAAATAAAAGTTTTTATTTTTTTTGCTATCTTGAAATGTGTTATGCTCATGTAAAAAGAAAGATATATATAAAAGTAATGCTTATTATATTAAACATTTAGTTTGCAGCTATTTTTTTTAAATAAAAAGGTAATCCAAATTATTTTTTTCTTTAAATTTAATTTATAAGATATGCTTACAAGTTCATAAATTTAATTATTAAATATCTGTGCAATAATATTTGTAGTAACTATTACTATTAAGCACATACATTAATTATTAATATTAAATTTTGTTTATCACCTTACAACACTAACATTTACATGTAATTACATTTAAAAATATTTATTGAAAATATTTATTGAAAAATATACGATAACTCCTGTTGAATTTAAAATAAGATGGATGCGACTTATGTCAGTTCGAAATATCAAGATAACAAATAAACGTACACGTTTAACAATTAATTTAGTGAATAAAAATACACTTAAATTGTTCGATAAAGAAGAATAAAGCCGTTAATTGCCCTCGGAAATAAACAATGATAACAGGCCAGTACGTTTGTATAAGCATGTACGTATGTTTACTGAGTGTGTCTATCACATGTTTTTTTAACACAATGTGTCAATCGTAGGTCATCTAAATGAGTCTCTATTCTAGAAGAGGCGATCCTTACATCCGATAAGATTAACTATGTAGTCTCGTTAAATTGCAGTGCAGAGAAATTTTTTCTCTTCGAAACATTTGCCTCACGCTGAAGTAGATACGGGACACTTGGTTCAGACACGATTCCGCGTTAACTCCCGACGTGTATTCGACATATTCAAGCGGCATTTATTTCGGCGACTGAAGCGAAGATAGTGGGACAGAGGTGAAAACTTTTCATTGAAGACTTTCGTGATGTCACGTAACGATTGCGATGACGACGATTTCACAGTAGGCGAACAGTAGGAATCGCGGGTACTCTTTTGTCAGGCGACACGATGCTTCGAGGTGTGCGCGAGATTTTAATGAAGATAGAATCAGGTGTAGGCAGCACAATAGTCTCAGCCTTACTGGCTAAATTGTGCAATTTCTCGAGGAAGTTTCTTTGAAATCAACGTATCTCATTCGTTCAAAGTCTTCTTGTCCGTTGTCATGCATGTCTATCTCATGTTTTTACTTAAAATAATGCAATAGATATTTGAATAATATATTCATAAACATATATGAAGATACCGTATATGAAAGATCCACGCGTGTTTTAATAAGCGGTAATTTTAAACTATTGATACTTACAGACAATAGAGGGAGGGATAAGTAGAATTTGCGAGTAGCAAATACAAGATGTCGGGGAATTATCATTGTAAATTTAATTGCTTAACACAGCGTCGTTTTTTATAAGGCGACTATTTAGGATCGTTTTAGAATTTCCGTGACGTAAGTTATCTTTACACAAATGCTTATCATGTGTTTATATATCTGTTTTATTTCTTATCCTTGCTTTTTAACACGATGCTTCTTGTACATTTAATGCAAATTCTCAATTTCTGCTCGCAGCTTAAGATAAGTAAATGCACGAGTGCATTCACAAGAACGGTTGAAATTTTTTTGTAATAATAGCAATTTTATCATGTATATTATTCACATATTCTATGTGACAACATTCTTTTATCTTATAAATATATTCTTATAAAAAAAGCATTTTAAGAAAAAAGATTTTATCTTCTTGTCTACAATAATTTTCAACATTCTGTACATACATTTCTCTAATATAAATTTATCCTTTAACCCGGATCCTCATACGGGTAACAGCGCTTTGACCGAACTGATTGGTGGGAAAACGGAGATAAATTTTATCCCCACAACCAAGTTTTCATCAATCAGTATAGACAGCGCTCTGTGTCAAAGCGCTGTCTATATAAAGATCCACTCTTATTCTGTATAGATTTATCTATTATTTCTTAATATTCTTAAATCTATCTAATACAATTTTGTTAAATTTTTGATAGAAAATAATTATGATCTCTATTGATATTTTATTATTTTGAAATATATTACTCATCTCAATATTTCTGCATGCGTATTATTCATTTTTCCAAAATAATTATTCTTCTCTCCGACTGATCTTATTACATATTTTTTATTATAAATATATGATATATATGTATATAAACAAATTTGAATAATTTCATTACTTATCTTACCATTTATCTTACCATTGCACTGTTTACGAATGTCTAAATAAATTATTAGCTTTATCTCTGGTTTTCATTACTCATATTAAGTCGTATTTTTCCACAATACCATTGGTGGAATTTATGAAGAAACAATTGTCATGCCTTTTAGTAATAGTAGCATTCAAATGTTCGATATTTTTATATCAATGTCTTCGTCCATTCAAAACGCGTAATCCGTCATCCGAATTTCATTTCGGTGAAAATTATAGGTCCTTAGGGAATGAAATTCGTAATCAGAAAAAATTACACGTGACATTATGCAAAATTGCGAAGAGAAAAGTTATAATGGATTATTCGAATACACGTACAAGGTTTGTAATTATAAAACTTTTTCAAATATATAAAACTATTAGCTTACGATTTAGCCATTTTAATTATATTTTTGGAAATATTATTAAATAAAAAATTCACTTTAACATTTATAAAAAATAAAATAATTAAGATACTTAATTTCTAAAAACTTTATTTGTAGATTTGATAAGTAAAACAGATTGTGTTGTTTCTGTTTAATAACCTCTTACCAATTATTATAATTTCTTTTTTGAAAAAATATAATATTAAAAACGTATTTTTGATGAAGGTGCTATGCCGCGAGAAAAACATAAAATCTTTGTCAATAATACAAGTGTATCTGCAAAAGAATTGCTTGCGATTTTGTGCTGATTATATAAATTTGAAAGATTGGTTGCCACTATTGAACAGTATAATGAAAGATCGAAGTCTATCTGAAATTTATGTATATAGTCAATGTCGCAATAAAAAAATTAGAGAGAAAATGGACACAGAAGAGAAACTTATGAAATTATGGTAATTGAAAATATATTGAAAATTTACTTATTTTTATCAATTTGTGATAGATTCCTTTTAACTTCAATACTAAATGACTTTAGTAATAAACGGAAACATATTTAAAAATTTTTTATTTGTCTAGAAATAATAAATATTAAATCATTCTTATATGATTCTTAATATAGATTTATAAAAATTATTTGAAATTCCTGATATGATTTTCAAAAAGTCTCTTAGATTTTTTAATCTTTTATATAAATATTTAAAATGCCAATTAAAATTGTGACAAAAAGACAAATAAATTACTTTTTATAAAATAATTTTATACACTCAAGAGTAATGTAAATTTTTTACATAAAAAATAATTAATATAGAGAATTAAATATCTTATATTCAATAATTTTAACATTTCTCAAAATAATTATTGTTACAAAAAATATTTGCATATTGAAAATATTTAAATATTTGAAAATATTTGAATATTTTAAAATTAAATACTACGATTTTTTTTTTTTTCGGATACTACTCGCAGTAAGTTTAAGTTTGCAGATGATGCCGCGACAAAGGGATAATCAAAAGGAGAATTAAAAAATATGAAAATGACATAAAACGATGATATATAAACTCGCAAATTGTAAAATGGCAAATGGATTGGCACAATCCAATTTTACTCGCACATTCAGGAGATGCACACGAAAGGATCGACGGCAGCCAGTATTGTACAGGAATTGTCTTCTACAATGCTTCGTTCATTCCATCGCAGACTGTCTGAAGAATTCATTGATGATTACCAACCTCACACTTGATGGTATTCCGCTGGCGTCCAAGTATCTAAGGATCCTTGCTGATGGCTTGGTAAATAATCCTAATCTGCGAAACTTGTCATTGGCCAGATGTCGAATAGGCGATATGGGTTCGTTAAAATTTAAAAATATTTGAATTTTTCAAACAGTATAGATCTGACATATCTTCATATTTCAAGTTCAACTTTCTCTTATAAATTTCTTTATAAAATTTATAAACTTTTATAAATTCTAACTAGTGTAAAGAAAAATAAAGATAATAATACATTTGCATTTATGTCTTTTTTTATAGGATGTTATATACTGTTAGAAAGTTTGCAATGTAATTCAAATCTTCACGTTCTGAATCTGTCGTCATGCTGCCTTACTAATAGAAGCGCTACGTGTCTGTCAGTTTTCTTCAAAAAGAGAAAAGCAGATTTGTTGCAAAATGTTTGGAAGGAGTCAACATTATCTCGTGATGCTCACACAACGAAGGTATATATAGAGAAAAAAATTATTCTAATTAAGAGTTTTTCACGTTTTTAATTTTAATTATAATAACACATTTGCATTCACATTTTAGAAAGAAGGATTGCAAATACTAATACTTGATAAAAATTATCGATTTAGTGATATTGGTTTGAAGAAGTTGATACGTATATTGAAAAATGACTTTTGTCTCAAAACATTATGTCTACGATGTTGCGGAATTACTCAACGCGGAGGAGAAATTGTGTTGGAACTTTTACAAACAAATAGCGTACTTACGCAGATTGATCTCAGGGATAATGAAGTATCGGCTGACATATTGCAAATTATTCGTAAATTTCTAAGAAAAAGGAAAAACAAAGGGAAAAGAATACCAATAAAAAAAACATTACTGAACCGCAAGCACTTTCTTGTACAAGATATGGTTCCTAAGGACAGATCTTGTCAGCATGCATCGAAAAAGAACAGATTTCTCAAAACTCAAACTGTAAATTATTTAAATTTAATATCGATTAAAATTATGCAAATAACTGCTATTATATACTCGATTTATACAATATACTTTTCTGTTTTAGCACATTCAAATAAAAATGCAGAAAGATAGCATTTTACAAATGCAAAAGACCAGACATGTATGCAAGTTGAAAAAAAGTGATAAAAAATATACATTGCACACTGCAGTAAATAAAAGTCATATCAAGTGGTATAAAGCAGAATTAAAAAATCGTTTATCTCTCATGATTGAACACAATCAGAACTTAATAAGGGACTTAGAAACGAATACTAATTTTCTGTTAGAGGAAAGAGATCGCCGTTTGAGTGCCGAAAAAGTATATCATAAAATACAACCCCGACTGAGAAATCTCAAGAATAAAATTGCTATGCAAAATTCTATCCAGTCGAATATGCGTTACGAAAATCAAGTTTACGCAAATCTACAAAACGTATTTAATGACTTGAAAATATCTACAAACGAGAAAATATTAAGAGTAGATGACAAAAGTCTTAGCGAAGAAGCTAATGAAAATAAAATTAAATCTAATTTACAATAAAAATCAACCGTTTAAAAACGACATTGTTCAATTTTTTCAGAAGACACAATTGTTCAAAAATGGCATTGATAATTTTGAAAATTTATATCTCATGTAATTGTGTTATGTTGTATACATTTAATGTGAAATTTATGTAAGTAAAAATTTTACGAATAAATGAATCAATTACCTTAATTATATTTCTTATCTATATACTTTTTTAGCATTATATTTATATTATTTATACTTTCTCTTATGATTTATATATAATAATTATAATTATATGTATAATTTTACATTTGTATAACGATTTATCACACATTAAAATTCTAATATATTTTTGGATCAGTCAACTCTGCAGCCATATCATTATCTTTTTTCGTTTTATGTTTAGAAGTACATTACATAAAAATCTTCTCTCTGAAGTAGGTACAAGTAAGGGCATCTATGTCAGTGAACAAAGAACGTGAGCTCCGTTAATCGGATCAATAGTCTACCGAGCAGTAGATACATTATCTTCAATGTTTCCTACGATTGATGTTCCTAACGGTTAATTTAAATGTACTTATAGTCGGCAACGTACCGTTGTACTGTTATTATCATCAAAGAAAATCGATTTCTGTGCATGGTCCTAGAGTACTATAGTAACAGAAGAAGATACTAATATCGACTTGATACTCTCAGAGTTCTTAATATTGATTCTAAAGAAATAGTACCTAAAATTTATGTTCTCCGGGAAGAAATAGAAACTAGTAGAAAAGGTTTATCAAATACATATTGTACAATACGTTATGCAGTATTTGTTATAAATAAAAATATATTTGCTTTGTATATACAAGTAAAGAAATAGACGGAAATCTACTACATAAAACAAAAAATTTTCTTTTATTTCTTAAAGTTATAAATCAATTAAAAAATATATTTCTTCTACTTTAATTCTTCTAGCGAAAACTCTTCTAATAAAACTGTTTAGTGTATTAGTTACATTTAATTTATTAATTATTTTGCAAAAAATGAATACATCATTTCTTTTATTACATGAGAAAATTACTGGTAGTTTCAAACTATTATATAAAGTAAGCAGTTATCTTAATGCTATATCTTCTTCTTATTTTATTCCTCTTTTCTTCTGAAATTTGATTTTTCTTTTATAATTCTTTTGTAATACAATATACTAATTAAATATATAATATTGAACTATATATATAATTCGGACAATAGATAATTTCAAAGTTTATAGATAGTAGAAGCTATATTATTCAACATACGTTTGTCTTTATTTATTCTTATTTAATTTTATCAATGATTGTAAATATATTTTTCTTAAATAATGCCGAATTATGTCAAAAAGATTCACTGAGCAAACTTCACTATATCTAATTTTAATTTTAGCTTGCCTGTAATTACTACAATTAAACAAGAATCTCAATTCCTTCGTGATTTATCTTGGTAAGATAATAAGGTTTTCTGACTTAACATTCTTCAACTACTTCGTCGGCTACTTTTCCCTCATAATCTCCCCGCGTGATCGCATAAAATTACTCCTTCCCTTCTGATTATTTTGGCACTGGCGAACAAACGTTGGAAACTTTTCAGCCCCACTGACGCGGGCTTATGCTAATGACAAGAATTCTAATCGTAGATTATAATTGTTAATTCGTTAAATGATCCACAATTTTTGTATATTTCCATTTTCCTGCGTAATTTCATTCAATTCCATTTAAAATTAGTTGACTTATGTCCAATAATAGTATTTCTTCTTTTTTATATTAGCCAAAAAATCTTATTCTGGAAAGTAATCTTTAACTCATTATCATTACAATAAAAAAAAATAATTTAAATTTATATTTTATATTATAGACTCTACCTTTAAAATTTTATGTTACCTCAATATTTTATATTATTTGTAAAAAATGTATAATTAAAAATTGTATATATTAATTAATTATAAAAATAAAAAAGGTAGTACAAGTTCTAAAAATAATTATTGTGTTCTATTTTCTAAAATCTCTTTCTCTCTCTCTCTCTCTCTCTCTCTCTCTCTCTTTCTCTCTCGTAGCTAATTACATAATTTACCTAATAATTTATCTATGTTTAAAAACCTTTCAATTTCTGGTTCATATTCTTCAGATTTAAAATCTTGAATTTTGAAAATCATAATTTGTGTGTGTGTGTGTGTGTGTGTGTGTATAGAATTAATGTTTTTTTTCTTAGATGATAATTACATTCATTTTTTCTTAATATTTTATAAACTTTTTGAAAGACAATAAAATTGAATTATTTTAAACATTAGATATAATAAAATTGAATTATTTTAATCGTTAGATATAATAAGAGAATATTTGAAGGTATATATTTTAAAAAGAAAAGAATATAAAAAGCAATTTTGTGGAGGATGCGCCGCGGATAAATTCCATCTGTCGAACGTTCGTCGACTGCATGCCAGCACTCGTCGCACGACCAGCTGCAATTAATCCATTTTATAGATGCTGACGATGTAAATGAAGTTTCCGGTCGAGTGTCCGGAGCGAGAAAAGAGTGGATGGAGAGAACTGCGCTGATGCGGTGGAAAAGGGAAGCTAAACCGGCCCGTTCGATGCTCGTAAAAAAGACCGTGGCTTTAACCGTCCGGTTGTAAAACCCTCTGGAAGCAATTAATAATAACCGCCCTTCGCAGTTCTCGCTCGAACGATAAAGCAAGCTTCTCCGCCTTTTCGGAGCGCAATCGTATCGCAATGAGAGCATAAACGCCGCAAAAGATGTTCGTATCAATTTACTTTATTCACTGTAATTAACTGTGACTCTTAAAATATATTTAAATATATTCTTAATGTTTCTTAATGTCTCAAATAATATCTTAAATGTATTCTTAATGTCTCAAAAATTATTCATGACTTTCATATCACTACTGATTAAGGAATAATATAGAATAATAATTTTTTATTTTAAAATTCAACAATAATTAGTATAATAAATATTTAATAATAAATTTGATAATTCACATTCATGGAGAAAACCAAGTATTCGTGATAATACATCGAGAGATTATTTTTAGCAATTGATGTGCCACAGAGAAATATCACAATTATTCGGTTGACAAGTCACAACGATTTTTCTCGGAACGCTCAATCAGGCAGTTTTGTTTTGAGATGATGGAACACAATTCGCAGACAAATCGTAACATCGTGTCGAGATATCGGAGGAAGCTCCTGTCGGTCTGCAAGCCTTTCTCGTCTTTTCCTGACTACCGGCGATCTTAGCTTGGTGATGGATGAGAGGACACAGACTTTGCCGACAGCGCAATACCGTACAGAAGTAAGAGGAGACATGGACACAACACGTGCAATTCGAAACGTTATACGGTTCCGTGTATACGTTTCCACTACGCGATATTGCCACACCAAATGGAACGAGATAGCGGCAGGTAATATGTAAAAAGCTAGGAAGAAAGCAGTTTGTAAATACGCGCCAAGATAAGATTTCTTTGGGGCCTATCTCGAAAGAAAAAGTGTCCTATCACGATTGCCTCGAAGAACCTTCGATGTAATAGCGATATTCTGATAATTCTGAGCTTTGCAAAAATATATAGAGAAACAAAACTAATTTTAATATGTATATTATATATAATATACTTAATACAATTTTGTATTATTAAACAATTTTGTATTTTAAAACTAACAATTAAATTTAAAAGCTCCTATATAAATTCAAATTCAATCCAAAGAGCTATTAAGCCTAGGATGTTAATTGCTAAAATAACACTGATTTGTTTTAATCATGATTCAATAAATATTAAAAAATCACTACAAACGTTTCGATCATTTCAAACATTGATCTTCTTCAGTGTAATCAACTTAAAATTGAAATTAAAACAAATCAGCGTTCTTTTGGCAATTAACATTCTACTAGGCTTAATAGTCCTTTGGACTGAATTTTATATATATTGTATATATATTGGATATATATATATATATATATATATATAAACAATGTAAGTGTATTACACAAGAGAGAGAACGATTTTGCTATATCTAAAAATTTATCTAAATATAAATCTGAAAATAATTTTGTTAAATCATTAAAATAATTATATATATATCTTAAATTGATAACAATGCAAAAAGATTTAACATTATGACGATTAATTTATGGGTTTTATATAATTATTTCGATGGTCCAAATAAAATTATTTTCAGATTTATATTTCAATGTATCTATGTGTAAAAAATAATAAATAAAATTGTGTATCTTTATGATTTAATGTATCTCGGAATGGAAGAGACTTCATAGTATATCGTTATCACAGCGTAAGAAAAACACTCACTCTCTCTCTCGCATTGATCATTCGCAAGTAAAATCAAATACCGACTTTCGCCGGATTCCTTCGAATCTTGCAAACGCGAAATACTCCATCGGCCTCGTCTACGCCTGTTTATTCTCAATTTACCGCGCCGAGAGGTGGAAATCGTGGCACGAGTTTACCGTGCAATTTTCGATCCTTTTCTCGACCGTCGTCGTCTCATCCACCGCTGCCCCCTTCTTTCGCCCATCTACTCTCGTCGCAACAGCCTGCAGCAAGACTCCCGTCCGTCACCCTCCATTATTTACCACTTCGAAACGTCGAAGATGCTTCTTTCCACTCCAGTGCTCGAAAAATTTCATCCGCAGTCTCTCTAGTCTTGGCACAAGCGCGCCGGGTTCATGAAATTCGGGGACGATCTTAAATTGCTACGATGCATTCGGGAATTCTCCGAGTGTCCTGTAGATGATTCGCAATTCGCGCTCTAAATCGAATTGCAAATATCGTAGTGCAATCGATATAATTCACTGTAAGGCCGGGCAAATAAAAGTTCTTCGTTAAATAAAGATACTTATCTGTTCAACAAAATTGCAGTCTCTTCTCTCTGCTTCAAAGTTTTATTGAGATAATTAATAATAAAGAGATTACATCGAACTTAACTTAAAATCGCTTTATCTCATCCCCATAATCTTTAACGTTATCCCAGTTGCCATTTTTTTCGATAGCAAACTATTCCGTGAGTTTCTTCGAAAATCCCCACAATCTTCTTCCTTATATAATCCAATAGTTCAGCATGATAAAGATCGCGGGATGGCGAGGAAAGTATGCCGTCCACGTGCAGAGGAGCAACGAGCAGCGCAACTCTCCATCCCCAAATATAGAGGAGAGGAAAGACCGAGAGTTGCGAGAATGCGCGGGGAAAGAGGAGTGTACACTTCGTCGCGCTGCCTCGCTTACATGTCGAAGTTATGAAAATTAATAAGAAAAATTGCCCATAAATTCGACGTCTCCTTCGCGAACGCGCATCCCCCGCGCGGGCCAGGCAATAAAATTAGAATTATGTCGCAGCGGCTCGCGCGCCTTTCCCTTTTCCCTTTTCCCCGACACCCCCTTTTCATGGCCAGACAACAACTTCGTACGAGGCGAGCATACCGACAGCCAGGGGTTGATAGCGTTTGTTAACGGCGCCGGAATGTGTCTCCTGCTCCCGCGGTTCTTAGCATATATGAATTACCCGCCAAGATTACATCCATGCCTTACATCTAGGCCGTTCCTCCGTTGGGTGGAAGAACCTATGGTTATTAAATTCTAAGAGCACCTCGAATCCTCCTCTTCCCCCTTTTCTCTTTTCGTCATCTCGCGATCTCGCGCAGAGGTTGACTTATCACTGCGACAATGCCGTGCAGAAAGAAAGCGAGTTTCGCTAGTGAATGGTTCAAGGTTCGGCGCAAAGGGATGCAACCAGGAATAAGATGCACAAGAATTTTTATGAATCTTTTTCATCGCACCCCAGCTCAGTCGTAAAAAGAGGAAAAAATGTGTGGTATAGTTTGATCGAAGTGAAGACGATGAAGTTCTTTTCCTTCTTTTCTTTCTTCAGGTTACTTATGGAATTGGCGAATTTTTCTGCTCCCTCGATCTTTGGTTTACTTTTAATACAAGCTGATTTTTACGCGATCACAATCACTAATTTTCCTCTTCTGTTTCATTTAAGTTTAATTGAGCGTCGTTTTATATAAAGATAAAGTTGCTGCCTCAAGCTTAACTCTTTAATGAACAATTACACAATTACACAAAAGTAATTATTAAGAACAATAATTACTTATCCACATATTTAAAAATCATGTAAAAATTTATTATTTTAACATAGAATACAATATTACTATTATTATATGTATTTTACGAAAATTTTATTAAATATTCCATCAGTATTATATGTAGTAGCCTAAATATAAAAATTAATTCGCCGGTAATGAGGATCTTTAAAGGCACTATTAATATTTTGACTATGAATTTTTATAGAAATTGAAATCTGTAAAAAATAAGTAAAATACAATCCGACTTTTATGATGATAAAAACTCGTTGTTAAATCAAAGAACTGGAAACTCGTTGTTAAAACTGTGACAAGTACACCAGACTTTTTTTTCAGATTTTTATATAATCTGAAACAATAAAAAAAGTTGCTTCTCGACGGCTCTTTTTACTGACGGAAGAGTTAAAATTCATGTTGCTTATAAACAATATTTTTTTCGCGATAATTCGATTTACGGAGGCCATTAATAGTGAATTCTATATTATATCTTTCCTTTTCAATCTGTTTTAATAGTGAATCTTATGTTATATCTTTCCTTTTCAGTCTGTTTTCTTTCATTCTCGATTTGCAAGTGTTTATACACGCCATATCTTTCTGCAACTATGAAATCTCATTCCAGATGGAAATCATGAACGTCGGTGGCGTCGACGACAAAAATACATACGTCAGTCAGAGAGTAGTCGCTGTTGTATATGCGGCGACCACAATCCCACCGTCGTATGTGCATATATGCGTACAATAATAGCGTACGGCGGACGCGTTCGACGCGACGGATCGAATCGATGACGAGCTGCCAATCGTGGAACGGCAATTTAGCCACGAAACGAGGAACGAGTCAGTTGCCTGCGACCGCGAATAATCTCGACCGTAGTAGATCCTCCGCGATCCATGAGCGTGTGTCTACCTATACCGCGGCAATAATCGAAAATCGCCGTTCCATCGATGAGGCCTTCATTTCAAGGGTGGAAACATCCCTCTGCACGCTTTTCCCCGATTGTTGTTTCGTACTGACGAAGCTATTAACTTTGACTATCAAAACAATTTGCGCATCATATCTCGGCGTCATCGAAACAGCGTAATCATTTCGCAGCAGAATCATGTTTGGTCTCTTTTTTTTAACCCTCATATTAATAGAACATATATCGCGAGACTTTTCTTTGCGTTGGGATGATATATTTCAGCTTTCGCATCCATAACAATCAAAATGAAAAAAAATAATTGAAAATGGAAGAAAAATATTTTTATTGAAAAATACAAATTTCGATAGTTATTGTTTTCTCCATGGAAATCATGCAGAGGCTATAAAGATCCAAGAGGATTTCTTTAAAAAGAAATATAAAAAACAAAATGTATGACGATTAAAAACAAACTGTTTAGGATTGAAAATCGTTTTAAGGGAAAATACATTGAAGGAGATTTTGAGGAGCTTATCTTGATGGCAATCTTATCTTGTTAGCGCTAAGGAAAGAAAAGCGAAATGTTTGTCGAGAAATAGAAGGAGTGTTAGTCCCCGCTTTCCTTAGTATATTAATAATGAGGCTAAGAGGAAAAAGTCTAAAAGATATTGTTCTCTCCAGCAGACGATCCTCAGATAGCAAGATTCTCGAGGTATCTCTTCTCATTTCCGCGACTCAGATTATCCGTCGAAATAAACGTTTTACCTTGCACACTATGGATCATCCTCCAATGACAGCTCACGGCGATTAAAATTGAACGTAGGAGATAAAGCCGGCAATTACGAAGTACTTCCTCGATATATCATTTATGAACTTCTACGAGACCGGAAATTAAAACTAGATAGATTCTACAGATGTGACTTTGCTCTTAATATTTATCTGTTCCGTGGACAATTAATCGTATTAAATTGTTCCGTAATTGCGCCTCCGATTTTATTCTCATACAGCAAAGATTATTCCAACAATATTACAGTAATACTTTGCAAACGTTACAGCAATGCTGCAAGCTTCTGTGTTGTATGAGTTCTTACTTATTAATTGAGAAACATACCGAGGATGTATAACGGCATGTAAATGTCTTCATAATGGAATGTAGATGTCTGAATCAATTTAGGAGATTTATCAGAAAGCACACAAATCCGATATCTCTCTTGGGTCTTGCATCTCTCTCTTATGTAGGTGCCAAACAATCAGCACTTTCCGTACGAGGGAAAAATCAACATTCTCGTGTTCGCCGCATGCATGGCGATGATGTTAAAAGCGTGACGAACATAACACTGAGATGATAAAGTCGTCCATCGCGCCGCGGCGCGGTAACATGTTTTCTCTCACATATTCATTAGCCGCATTAGAGTTTTCTCCTCGTGGCGTTTACGCGCATAAATCGCTCGTCACTGGGCGGTGTTTGCAAAGTAAAAAGGGCGGTGGCGCAAATTAAAAAAAAAAAGAGAGAAGACTAGGGGTTGTTTGCTCGCGATCGCTTACAAAATGCGCGGTGGTATATGCAAGCGGCACTGCGGGAAATCAGCTTTGTCGTATCGGGTTTCTGCCGTAAAAGCGTGCCAAATTCGGCGTCGATTCGCTTTGAGGTACAGGTGCGGCAATGACGTTTAATAAATTCGCCGAGAAATTAACGTGCAACGTTGTCCCAGCCGCTCGAAGCGTCAGCGGCGCGCCACGGCTGTCGTTTTCCTCGCTTTTCCTTCGAGCTTGACAGCCAAATTAAATTGGCAGAACTCGCGGACGGCGCTTTTCGCCGCACTTTTGATAAGGTACCCGCCGATAAAGCCGACAAATTGATTCGTCGGGGGAGGAAAGCCAGCTTTCCTCTGGCAGCATGCTAATTAATTTTTACACCAGATGTATTTACCGAGAAAATATTCGCGCAAGAGACAGACACGATTAAAGTTTTGTAAAAAAAAAATATATTACTCTTAATTGAAGATTTTTAACAAGATTCGCGCGATAATTTCTGCGCGTAGCAAAAATACTGCTGCTAAGAGCTCTATTTCCTAACGAATACGTTTTACTCGTTTTCACTAACATCTCCCAAGCTCCATCGCTCTTCCTTCGCTAAGGCTGTTAAAAAGCCCGTAATGCACGCATATTATTCCGCACTGACCATCCAGGGCTTTCGCATTCGAGACGAGATCCGGGACTGCGCTACTAGGTAGAATCGCTTAGCTACTGTAGCACTCTCAATTTTCCCAAGCAGCAGCCCGTCTCGGGAAAGAGCATCCGGTCGCCGATAACGAATTCGTTTGCGAGTTACCGCTACGCATATAACGATTATTCAAATCGTCTTCTCCGTGAAACGTCAGGAGCTTCGCGGTATTGAAGGATCCTCCAGTGTCGCTTGCGTGAACGATGGTGATGAGGGATGCAGGGGGTAGACGAGAGGGTAAGACTCAGTCGAGAAGGGCGCAGCAGCTCCCACCTACCTACCTACTCTGACTGAGTATCAACCGATCTGCGGTAGGCGACCCAGGCCATTAGGCAAAGCCTGTTGCCATCCTTGCCCAACTTGGATCGTATCTCTCTCCTTTTATCCGTAACGCCTGCCACCCTACTGTCGCTTCCACGCCGCGCCGTCTCGACGCCTTAACTGAAAAGGGTAAAGCACGTGTTCCCGCGGGATGCTTTTTGCACCCTCGACAGCGGGGATCGTCGGAGGTTTCGCGAGCCTGCTAAGTCCGCTGCCGCAATCCGCGGCACGTGCGTTTCCAAGACTCATCCCCCTTCTTTGAAAGACACGACACTACGTCGTCCCTGTCAGGGCCTCGTATCAGAGTCCTTTTACTCGCACCCTTAGTTCGTTTACTTGACTCTTTCTCTCTCATATCTCGCCTAGCTCTGTCGTGAGTAATTTCGATGCTCATGCCCAGGGTCGTTCGGTACCTCTTGCTTCAGGTCGAAGGATTTGACGCTGCGCGTTCAGATAATTTGCGGCGCTTCGAGGTACGCGCAGCCGGGGTTCATGCTTTCGCTTTAATACCTCCGTTGTGCGTATGGTTCGTCCTATGCATTATGAAGGCGCCAATGAAAGAGCTCTGTACCGTGATCTAGAAAGGAGAGATTCTCTGGAATAAAGTTTGGAAACTGATTTTCCATAAAATTTTTAATCATACATTAATTAAAAAAACATTTAATCAGAGTAGAATTTACAACACTCTAAAGAAGGAAGATTAATCGACGAAAATTAAGACAACGCAAATAGATGTGCAGACTAAAGCAATTTAATTTGTTGCTTAAAAATTTGATGCTCGTTTCAAATATCTACATTAAATTAATTAATTTTTAATCAAGCAAAACATATATTATGTATTATTTGAAATTTATCAGATTTTGTAAACTGCATAACGAACATCATTAACAATCTTATTTTGGCTGTGTACAAAAAGCGATAATGAGATAGAATAATTGACAACGGTGGCGGATGCACGAAGTAGTAACGAACATTACGGGTCAGACAGCGTCGATGGTTCTAATTGAATTTTGAGAGTTCGATGCCATAGGTAATTCTCGTTAGGCTGTCTACTTTTTTGTTATTCACGGCAGACATTTTCGGGAAGGGCCACGCCCGTCTCCGGACTCAATCCCGTTCAAATTTCCGGTCTCGAGGCGCCTAAAGGAATTAGCATTCGATCTCGCCGTGCACGACGGAGCTGTAGGACTCATGGGAATCGGCACAGTGTCCAGCGGAAAATTCTCATCGTCGTGTCTCGCTCTCTTTGAGGCAGTGGCGATATCTCCTATATGTTTCTACGGCTTTACCCTCCATACGCGTATTAATTAAACAGAAATCGGAGCAAAAATAGAGCAAAAAAGGAAATTCCCGATTCAAATACCAGCGGCAGTGTAATCTTCGAGGCGGCTCTCATTCGCCTCGAATTTCGGCGGATTTACGACGCGGTGGTGGATTATTAAATAGACGGAGAAGAGAGAGAGAGAGAGAGAGAGAGAGAGAGAAAGAGAGAGAGAGAGAGAGAGAGAGGGAGAGAGAGAGAGAAGAGGAGAAAGCAAGAGGGAAAAAGAGAAAGGCAGAGAAAGAGAATGAGGATATAGAACGATTCCCGCTTGCATTGATTCACTGTGCAACAGCTTTTCCGTGTACCGATTACTCTTTATAAATGCATGCGTATTAAATGAGATAAATCAATTCATCAGACGGGTCATATTAAATCAATATTAAATTTCTGCACATGGAAGTCTTTATTTAATGTTAAACAAAATGCAATCAACTGATTTTGTTGTCATACCCTGTGTTAATGACTGGATATATTAAGTTAATATTTTTGAAATTTGTTACCATAATATTTTTTATTAATTCGACAAAACTAAGAAAAATTAAAGAGTATAAAAACCATGACTGAGGCTGGATTCCACCTTTTGATAAATCTTTAAATCTCTCTCTAACTCTCTTACTCTCTTACTCTTTTGTTTCTCCATTAGAAAGTGTAACATAATTTTTCTGAAGATGGAACAACAAGTCCATAGTTAGAACAAAAAGATTTTATTTTTTTCTAAAAATTGTGTATTAATATCGAAATTTGATTTTATATTAATTTCAATAAAAAAAAAATTCATTATATAAACGTGTAACTTGAGAGATATTAGATTTTGTAAATTAAATAATGAATATCATTGATCATATATCTTGTGTCAATATTATTCGAAAATGGATAATGAAATGGAAATAATTGACAACAGTCGGATGTGCGAAATGATAGCCGACAGTTAGACCAGACACGGAAGGTCGTTCTAATTTCAAATTAACTTGTTTCGAGCGTTTAACATATAAATAATTTCTGTTCAGTCATTTTATATTATATATTATATTGATTTTCCATATAATATGTTTCTAATAATACAAATAATAAATAATATAACAATAAATAATAATATAATACAATAATAATAAATAAAAATTTAAGTGTACAAAAATTTCATAATTTTTATATCTGACAATCATTTTATTTTTTATGATTTTATTTTTAATTATTTCTGAATCGACTTTGAACTGAGCTATTCGATCGCGTTACTTTTCTTCGCATATAAGGCACATTTAATTTCTCTTATTAGTTTCAGCAGACTCGGCGCAAATTACGAGCGAGCTGGCGTGATTCGACGGCATAATCCGCGGAATCGAAAGGTGCTGGTCAGCCATGCGTAATGGTAGTAGGCGAGATAATGGCACGGTCCGTAGGTCTGGCGTTAGGTAATAATGTTGCCCTATCAGGCATCGATTAGGCCCTTTAAAGCACCGGCAATCGAGCATCGCCGGCTGAGCCGAGTGCCGGCTGCCCCTCATTAACCCGATTGCGCAAATTGAGAAATGATTATCGCACGATTCCGTTAGAAGTTCTCGCAATCTGCGTTCATTTCCGATTAAAATTATATACTTATTCGTATTTCTTATCTGACGTCTTTGAGAAAGATTGGCAAGAATAAATATAACGAACAAACGCACAGGAAAATTTTTATTATATACAAAAATGAATAATTTTTTGTGTATAATAACAAGTTAATCTAAATATCATCTGTCAGTTATGTAAACTGTACATCGCTTATTATAAGATTTGAAATGCAATCATAAACTGAAGCTGAAATCATTATATTACAATTAAATTAATCTGTTTAAAAATAATTTTAAGAATTTTTATATTTCAAAAGTAAATAGACTTTTCTCGTCGGATCATCTTTGCCATCTTTGTCAAGTTACTTTATTAATAGATACATGTGTGTTTCCAAGTACATACGATTCATCAGGGAATTCTAAAAATTTATCCACTGCAAAATGCTAATGGCTTCGCTAGCATCTGAAAATCTTTGACTCGTTTTTCGGCGATAGTCTCAACTCGTTCCACGTGATAAACGACGATAGTTATCTCAACCCTATAATCTTTGGTTTCGATTACTCAAATTTATTGCTTACTCACACGATGCTTAAGAAGAAGCGATATCATATTGACGTAAAGTGGGTCTTAAATATTTCAAATATCTGAACCTGACTACTTACCTGGTCTCCAGCCGGGGAAACTTCCGTTTCATGGAAACGCAACGTTAGTCGAGCTTTCCAAAGTTATATCCCCATCGAGGGGGCTAATTTGCTCGGCGAAAATCATTCCCGCGACATCCCTTTCCCACATATTGCGGATCCTTTGCCCTTCTGAAAGGATAGAAAATTTCGAACCCTACTTCAAGTAACCTATCTTAAGAACAGATCGAGTTGGCGTCAATTGCAAACTATGAGACGTATTCCCTCCTACTTTGATTTCTATACTGATAGGAATTCTCAAGGTATGTTAGATAACTTTCTTATAACGCAGATAATTAAAAGGATGATAAAACGATAGCGCGAAAAATCACGACGAGCTATGTCGCTCGCGGGAATGTTCCGTTTTAACGATGCGTCGACTGCTCATCAGACGCAACGAGAACCGTTTACATTTGGCCGGCGAATAATTTTCTTTTTCGCGGGAAACGGCAAATGGCGTTCGTGTTTCCCGTGTATTAATGTAAATGAGCTATGAACGCCCATTCAGTGTACGTCGGTCGCACGAAACATGGCGGTGAGTCGGTTTGGAAGGGTGGCTATCGGAGCAAGGGTGGTGAATGCGGTTGAACAGATCGACGGTGGAGATAAAGGTGAAACCGTTGCCTGACACCGAATGACGGTGAAACGATATAATTAATGAAAGCTAATCCCATTGAAATCATAATTAATCCGATATCCGTCGTCAAGCGAATAGGTAAAGAACAGAAATGCGCAGATATGTATGTACATTGTTATTGGAATTTTATTTTCTTTCTAACACACATAATCTGTAATATTTTGAGATTCTTTACAAATATTATCTTTAAAAAAGATAACACAATAATGAGATGTATAAGCTAAGTGTAGTTATGGCAAGAAAAGAGATATATTTAAAAATTATCAATAGTTGATTAAAAAAATATTGGAAATGAATTTCTCTCTATTTAACAATCTAAATTAACTAATTAATTTTCTCCAGTTAATTTTTTTTGCAAACTTGATTAAAAAATTAATACTTACTTAAAACAAAATATTCTTCATGTAAAAATATATAATTAAATAAATTTCTTTTATCTGAAAAGAAGCATTGCGTTTAATTAACTCATTTGTTCCTCCAATTTTCAGCGGATGTAACAACCATTTTATTTATAATATCTGGAAATTAATTAAAACTTTTTCTAAAGTCTTCTTAAAAATTTGTTAGGACTCGTAATAGTTCTCGAGTTACGAGTAATCGGGATATAGCGTAGAGATCGTGTTAAACTCGTAAGGCTTGAAAATCATTCGTGTTGTCGTAATATGCTGGAAAAACTACGAATAGTCGGGAAAAGCGACGAACGACAAGAAATAAAAGTATAATACACACACACCCACCCACACACACACACACACACACACACACACACACACACACACACACACACACACACCCACACACACACACACACACACACACACACACACACACACACACACACACACACACACACACACACAC
>Ga0157364_1001374_pt1 | contig 20537 bp, 14 predicted proteins | sample AttsexASBM2_FD_111476 | JGI IMG/M metagenome (GOLD analysis project Ga0157364, IMG submission 111476) | Fungus gardens microbial communities from leaf cutter ant in Ribeirão Preto, State of São Paulo, Brazil - Atta sexdens ASBM2 | ecosystem: Host-associated > Fungi > Mycelium > Unclassified ...
ATAAATATATATGTAGTTTATATGCTAGTATATTATTGAGTTGTCCAGAAAGTTCGTGCCGATGTTGAAGGAAAATTGAAATACAAAAGATTTAAATTTTAGTATACATTTATTAAATTATATAGGTTAGTCGGCACGAACTTTCCGGACAACCCAATATATATGTATGTGGTTACATGATTTACTAATGATTATTAAAATAAATTTTATATGTTACAGGATATATGTTATATCTTGACTATGAAAGGAAAATATAGTGAAGTTGAATTATTGTTATCATGTAACTTGTTAAAAAGATTGTATCCAGTGTTATTATTTAAAATATTAAATGATTGTCCACAGGAAATAATGAGTACTCGCGAAAGCTATGACAATGGTATTTCTATCTGTGAGTGCATCAACTTCTTCTTGGAGAAGTGTTATTCCGATCTATACAATGATGATTATTTAAACAAATTATATGCGCTCTTAAAAAATCATATTAGAATTGTGATATACATTTTACAGTGGAAGAAACAACATTATATAGATATGAAATTAAGTGCCAAAGAATCAAAAAATTCGCAATCTGATATGATTGAGCAGACAGTATCTATAAAACAAATTTTATCTCTTTTGCAAAAACACAATATACTTTTTGTCTTGAAACTAATAACAGATATACATGATCAAAATTATAGTGACATTCAAGATTTAGTGAAAGAAGTGTCTTTGAATCAATCCGTGAGTTTTCAAGCATATTGTTGCATAATAAACGTCTTAAAAGCCACTTTTTTATGTGAATTTTATAACGTGGAACATAAACAAATTACTAAATACTTCTCTGACATGATGTCACATTTATCTTCTTTGTTTCCTCTGTCATTAAGAATAGAGACAATGGAGAATATATTTTCCTTGTTATTTTTACGTTATGAAGATTTCAATGTTATAAATGTTAGTTCCAAAGATGATTGCAATATTCGTAAATCAATAGAATATGAGAAGTCTGGCTTCATAGCTAATAAATATGCTGTAAGAGACATGCTATACTATTTATGGAAGAGTACTTTGATTACAACAGAAGAAATTGATAAATTACAAGTACTCGGATCGCATAAAGAAATGCAACAACTTCGCGAAAATCTATCCACCTTTACATCAACATTGATAGATACTCGTTGGAGATTGAAATTTCATATGGGACTTTATTTTTTTGAAAATGTTGGTACGCCACAAGAGTCTGATAATCCCTCTGGTGTAAATAAATTAGAATCTGTAATCTCTCAAACACCGAGTTTTCCACATCGCATCACAGAGGACACATTTTTTTATAAAAGAGATAGTACCTCCGATGAAATTAAAGTTAAATCTGACAGTAGTTCGGAGTCTGGCTTATTAAGCAGAAATAAACGCAGAAAATGTTCACGAATTACTGCAGAAAAGACGGATCATCTGACAACGAAAGATAAACTATCCTTAATAAATTTAATGTTAGCCTCGAAAGAAAGTCTAATTGTACATTGTTTATGGAAAGGCAATTTTCAGAAAGCACAAGAGGTAGTTGAGGTAATGTTATTTTATACTAATAATACATCATATCGAATTACTTATTTTCATAATATCATACATTGATCGGTTAACTTCACACTTAACTATTCTCATATTTAACCGGGATTAACTTTGATAATTCAAGTTTGCGGCTATAATTTTATATAGAATGTCCAGTAATAACCGGATTATTTCTCGTGAGGTAAAATAGACTAAACTAATAACGAATTCGATTGGACGTACTCAGTGCATTAAATTACTGATGCATTAAAGCCGTCGTACAGAAATTGACGTAAATAAATATGTTTATTATAAATATAAAAACTGGTGAAATTTTGAAATACTCAATACACTTTATTATGCTGTGAGGAAAATATTTTATAATTCGAAATATTTGCATTTCATTTTTACAAATTAAATTATTGTACAACGGCTTTAACAATTGGACGCACTAGTGCGTCCTCATTGCCTTTGCATTTCGCGGTGAGATATGACCGGGCTGATACACACTTTCGAAGATCTTTAAAAATTAATTTCTTGTTAACTATTACGGAAAGTACAAAATGGTACAGGACTTTTCAACTTAATTTAGTTCTCGACCATCTGTTTATGAGAGGTGATGTGGTTATTAAACTCTATCAGGATTGGGAAAGTTACTTTTTAGATTACTTTATATGCTTTTGTTATAGAAATTGAATACAAAAAGTAATTCAAAATTGGAACAAATGATAAAATATAATATAAAAAATAAAATACGCGAACATATTGTACTCAATTTGTATAATATTAGATCGGAGAAAAAGTTCTGCGATATTTTTTAGTTCAAAATTATATATACAATACTTATATATACACTTCATTAAAAATTATCAAAATTGAAATTTAAAAAATTTCAAGAAATTTTAAAGTTTGAAATCTCTATTTTTGAATACTTACTATATTTTTTGAATTTATGAATTTTGTAATTTTTATATATATATAGAAACTACGAGTGGAAAAAAATGAAAAATTTTTAATTATCTATCTATATAGCTTGAAGCTTTCCTTACAAAATTATTTTTTAAAAATGTGTCTACGATTTTTTATGATTTCCTGAGCTACTTGCGGATAAATAAAAAAGAGCATTCTGACTTTGATTGCTCATAAGTCTATTAAAAATCATCGTACTGTAATAAAAAAAAAAAAGATTTTTAAAGCTGAAACATTGTTCTATCAAATGATATAAATACCAATTTAAGAAAAATAAAATATATATATATTTGAGCTAAAAATGACATTACTGTTCTTCTTACACTTCTTATAATTATTGCGCAATGGTTAAAAGAAAAGTAATGTCATATTTTTAGTCAAATTTATATATAATTCTACATTTAAAAAATTAGTAATTGTTTCGATAGAGCAAAGCTTTAAGAATCTGATTTTTTAATTGCGATATGATGATTTTTAACGGAATTATAAGCAATCAAAATTAGAATGCTCTTTATTTAATCCGCATGTATTGTAACTTAGTAACAAAAAGTCGTAGGAACATTTTTTAAAAACGAATTTTTAGGAAAAACTTTAAGCTATACTTTTATGTCAGATAGAAAATTTCGCAACGAATATATTCTGTAGATAATTTTGAACTAACGAAATACGATAGAACTTTTCCTCCGACTCAATACAATGTAATTTATAAATAACTTGTAAAGTAATTTTCCCAATTTTTCATTCTATATAATAACTTATTTTATTTCTAGATACGTAATTTTACAATGCGTAATTATCATTTGAATATGCTTCCTTCATTTCCTCATCACTCCATTTGACAACAATTTACAGTTTAGTTTTTTACTAATGTAATTTTATAATCGACTCGACACATTTAATTGTTTTGTAAGATTGTAGTAAAGAAGATTTTTAAGAAAAGGTCAAATCGTTTACATTTTTTTTATATCTTTAAATAACAAATTTTATATATACGCCTTCATCTAGAAGTCACATACATCTAGTGTTACTCGTATTTGCATTTTTATTGTGTTTGAATTACTAACTTTTTATCTTCTGTACAAATTAAATTAAGTTAAATAAATGTTTTAATAATTTTTATGCCGCACAAACAAGTCACATCAAATTATCAATAATGTAAGATATCATGATGTAAGATTGAGTCAATTATAATTAATGAATATTAGCACATTCATCGTTTAGAACTGTAAACGTATTTCTTACTCGCATATCTAGGAAAATGTTTCTATTTCTAAATAAAAAAGTGCTGATAAACATATAAATCAACGGATATCTAAATTGGATTTATCTTAAATTATATGCGATTAACAAATAGCGAATGTATTAATATTCATATATTTCTTATTGCAGTTTCGAAAGTCTTGTATGTGTTGTATTCATATTCAGTAGCTTCATATTTAATAGATTCTTTCTCCTTTTTTAAATCCTTCACGAAAATGCCAGGCGGATTCATTACGTAATATCGTTTGATGAACATGATTCTTTTTCGTGGAAAACAAAATTTACAACGGAAACAGCAGCAACACCATCCTAAAATATAGTATAATTTTCATATATATTATATTATATTATAATATTTCCATATAATAATTTTTAATAATTTTTCCAAAAAAAGATACAAACTTGATGAAATTACCTCTTTGACACCAACAAGGAATTGCCAAAAAAATATAAATTAACAACCAAATTCGGAGAACCAACCATGTCCTCGAAAGAATCATTTTCGCGGCCATTATGTCTTTCGGGCGCTGATAATCGTATAAAAGACATTCTATTGCTTTAATTCCGATTTGGCTCAGCTCTTCCTTCGTACAATTCTTCGATCGTTTTAAATCTATTAATGTTTTCAATGCTCCTTTTGATATATCCTTCGATTCTTTCTGACTATAATTCAATACTTTTCCTTCTTTTATATCAAATTCCAGCTGCTGTTCGTATTCTATTTTAAGATTATTGCTGTTGTATTCATCGTATGAATCTTTATAAGAATTTTTTTTATCTGCAACTCTAGGTTTTCTTTCCATATCATTCATTAAAAACTGATCCAGAGTAATTTTGATTTCTTCTTCACTTGTAGTTTTTTGGTCATATTCATACAAGTTATATTGTGTTTCTTGCGTTATCATGAAATATTCCGTTGTTTCTGTCTTACTAGTTGTAATATTCCTATCTCTTATAATTTGGAAAAAATCCATCTTTTTGTTTATTATTCCATAATGATTTGTTATCTCTTCGCGTTTTATTTTAACACTTTTGTCTATTTATTTGCCAAGAAGAATATTTATTTCTTCTCTTTTCATTTATTATAATATGTGATTAATTACACGTATTAATTAGTACCTGTAGCAACGTTTGTTGTATCTTTTCTATAATTTTGTAATCTCTCAGAATTCCGTATATTTCTTTTGTTCTTATTAAAAAATTAATAAATATGATTAATATATAAACATTATATTCTTAGAATTAATGAATATGATTAATTGTTTGTGTTAATTGATGTTATACATAAGTGGCCTGATTCATGGTTTTGAAGAATTACATACTCAAAGAAAAAGCGGTACAATATAAAATGGGAAAAAATTAAGAAATTTGAATGCTCATAAATCATTTAATAATTATGATACAGAGAAAACGAAGATGGAGCTTGAAGAATGTATTATATTATTTTGACAAACTTTTGATACCTCTTTAATAATTAGTCATATTGAATCATTAGAAGCGAGAAATGACATGTTAATTTTTATTACATGCCATTTGTAAATAAAGAGAATTATCCTTGGAAAATTAATTATCTCACTTAATCAGTACAAAACCAAAATATAAAACTACAAATTTCATTTTCATCTTTTAAATATCTTTGTAATAATTATATACTGCTTTACAAACATTTGAAATTTAAAAATTTTTTCCTATTTTCTACTTGTTTTTTTTTTGTAAGTATAGATTTAATGATGAAAAATGTTTGACACTTTCGCTTTTTCAATAAAAATAGTTACCTTATCTAAATTATGTTTAAAACCAGCAATAAATGGTTTTTCTTGTTCGAAATTGAATATTTCTTTTATACGTGGTTGTAGCAAAAATATATTTGAATACCGGTTTTTACTTTCGGCGTTACGCTCATTGTAATATTTTAAATGAGAATGTAATGGTTCATATCTGCTTTCATCTTTTACAAGAGATTTTAAATCCGTAAGATCTATTGGTTGAATCATTTCGTTTTCATTTTCTTCGTCGTAATTTGCATCATCCAACGCAATTTCAAAGACTTTGATATCCCGTACATCAATCTATACTGAATAACTATTATAACTTTGATCAAAATATTATGATTTGAATTAAAGATTACAAATAAAGTTTATTTTAAGTATTTAACTGCATGTGAAATTATCTGCAAGATACAAATCTGAATTATTAACAGTAATATAACTGCTTTTTGATTTAACATTTTAAGCTTCTTCTAATATCATTTAGAAATATATTCTGTTCCCTAGATGTTCCACATGGAAAACACACAATTGGATGGTGAGATTCGATTTTCAGAAGCACTACACACGTTTAAGCAGAATCTATATAAACACATTCGTACTTTAGACACAATAGATTCCTTTAAAGAAAACTCAAAAACTTCTACACTAGAGGTAAATATATTTTACGATTTGTATGCTAAATCTTATTGTAATATAAGTAAGATGTGTTACAATACGTTTACAGAATATAAAATTTGCTGCACAGGAAGGTGTACAGTCCTCTAAATATATCAACCAACTTGAAACATTTTTAGCATCTCAACAAGTACATTTACTAATATTAGATACAAATATTCTACGTAGCAACGAAATATTAACTTTTAGCGCGCTAGATCTAAGTTTGACTATGGGCCAAACATATCAGATCTCGAGTAATCTATGTGATGTAGCGATGAAATATCTAAAACTCTGTGAAACGTTTGACAGCACAGGACATGCGAATTTTTTTTCAAAAATTTATCAATTGTTTTACGAAAATAGAAATAATATGTCTGTGAACGTTATACTGTGTGATGTCAGAATTCCATTATATGTAAAGGAATGGAGAGAAAACGATGCTACTTGGAACGAATTTGAGAATAATTATCATATGCTATATGACTTCAAAAGAATAGAGATTATGGAGACGCAGTCTTGCAGCAATAATTATATTTTAGGATTAAAAACGATAGAAAAAATATCCAATATTTTTGATAGCGAGAAATATCTTTACAACATCTATTTGTATCTACAGCTTATATCTACTATCATTCCAGGTATTAGTAAACTCGTTCATTTATTTATCTTATTTCATCCTTTCTTTTTTTACACAAAATTTATTTTTGATCATATTTTATTGAATCTTATAAGTAATACTACTCATACGCCGATTTTCCTGAGACTGTGCATACATATAGTACATTGAAAAATATCTGATACTTTTTTTTTTTATATCTGCCCAAAAACCGTTTTAAGGTTAGAAAAACTCTTGAATGTATAGAGATGAATTTCAGTATTTGATGAAGTATTTGTACATTTGTTACAGAATGAGACGGTGATTTTCGAAGTTGCTGGATTTAAATCTGCTCTCAATTTTTGAGAATTCAATATGGTGGAATCAATATGGCGGATTTGATTTTTTTTTAAAGACAGCAAGACATTCTCGTTCTCTGCCGAACTTGGGAATAACCAACATGGAGATGACGAGAAACTATTCTCTTTTAAAAAATTTTTTTAGATTTAAAAAAAATTTTTTATTTATTTTTGAGACTTGCTCGCATATATTGAAATATAAAGTATGAACATCTAATAATAATAATAATAATAATTTTATCTCCAGTTCCTTTATGTGCTTCACTTTAAAAAGTCTAAAAAATAAACAAACAATTTTTCCAAAAATCCAAAAAAATAAAAAAAATTAAAAATTAAAAAAAAGGAATAATTTCTCGCTACCTCCACGTTGGTTATTCTCGGGTTCGACAGAAAGCGAGAATGTCTTGCTGTCTTCATTAAAAAAAAATTAAATCCGCCATATTGATTTCATCATATTGAATTTTTAAAAATTGGAGCAGATTTGAATTCAACAAAGCAACTTCGAAAATCATTGTATACCCCATTCTATAACAGATGTACGAGTACTTCGTCAAATACTGGAATTCCTTTTTATACATTCATAAGGGCGTTTTCTATCCTTAAAATGGCTTTTGGGCAGATAAAAAATACGTGTCAGATATTTTTCAATGTACTACACTATAAGTATGCACAGTCTCAAGGAAATCAGCGTATGACACTTGGATAGTGTTACTGTTATATGAGAGTATTTGAAGTCGTCGATTACAAATTTGAAGTCGAAATTTAAAAAGTCAAACTCTATATGAAAATATATATATGACAGTCAAATTAAAAAAATTGTCTTATATACAATTGAAATTTTATACGTAAGTTTTTTAGACTTCTGATTTCAAATTTGATTATAATTTAAGTTAATGTTTGTTTGTTAATTTAAATTAAGTTTATGTTTGTGAATATATTAGAACTAATGTCGATAAAATATTATATTTTTTTTTAATGAAAAAACTTTATATTTTATAACCTAAAATTAAAGATATGGCGTGTTTCTAATTCTATCTTTCTTAATTTTTAAGATTAAAAAATTTGTTTGTTTTTAATATTTTTATTTATTGATTTTTTAATTTTATTTTTCTAATATTAATACAAGTAATAATCAAGTAATGGCTTCTAAATCAAATGTAAATCAAATGTAGAAAAGTAAATCAAATATAGAAAAAATCCAATATAGAAAAAAGCATACAAGCCAACATTATAGTTCTTATTGCGAATATCTTAATGTTATTTATTCATAACAAAATGTAATAAAGTCTAGACATTTCGACCATTATTAGATCATCTTCAGTATTTGAATACAATGTTTATGTAAATTCATCGTTAGATTTCCCTTATCATTCTCTCCTATCATTATAAATAATTATCTTAAAACTTACAAAAGTCAACAATAAGTTACAATTGATAGATTGAAAATTATTTTTTACAATATACCCACACAATAAACATAACTATATTAATTCATAATGACCGTATCAATTTTAATGACTTTTTGAAAAAATTTTAGAGAATCTTAAACAATTTTATTCAAATTTATAATGACTGTATTACTTTAATGACTTTCTTAATAAATTCGTTTAACTTAATAACTAATTAGACTTAGAGTAGAACTTAATAACTAATTTTATTACTTTAATGACTTTCTTATTAAATTTATTTAACTTGATGACAAATTTGATGACTTCTCACAAAAAGGTTTTTAATTTGATATGTTGTAATTTGTCAAAAATGACGACTTCTATGCAAATATTGACTACGGTTGTTGCAAGAAAATGAAAATAGAAATATATAACCAGCCTTTTCAAAATTGAGCAATTGATAAAAGAAACGGAATGGCAAATTGTGAATGAAATATGTACGAAGCAAAGCGGCGAGTAATGAACAAGCGAAATTTTTAGTGATTACATTCTCAATTTATATTTTAAATTATATTTTATATTATTTATATTCTCTAATTATTTTAATTCTAAGTCTTTTATAAGTCTCTTAAAACAATTATAATGATAGGAGAACGATAAGGGAAATTTAATGACGAATTTACATAAACATTGTATTCAAATACAGAAATACTATTGAAGATGATCTAATAATGGTCGAAACGTTTAGACTTTATTACATTTTATTATGAATAAATAACAAGATATTCACAATAAGAACCAGCGTTGACTTACATGCTTTTTTCTAATAATATATTGAATTATTTTATTTTTATTAATTTTTTGGTAAAAGTTGACAAAAAGGAATCCAACCCCAACCTTAACATATGTTATCAAGGTCATGATCCTGAATGACCTCCAAGTTTTAGCTGTTGGCAGGAAAATAATTACTAACTTTGACTTAATAACTTTTTAACGAATAACGAGTGACACGCCGGCTAAAACTTATTGGAAGTCACTCAGGATTATGATAATATATGTATGTCAATTTTTTTAAATAGAAACAAGTCACAAATATATAAATTATGAATTTTTACTTCTTCAATTATCTAAACAGATTATGTTTTTATTAGTATTAATAAAGTGCAATAGTTTTTATATATTTTTTTCCTGTGAAATAAGGGAATGTCTTTTCAGGAAATCCATGTTAGTTTCTTCTAAGGTTTTCTTATAAAATTTTATTAAAATCAATATTTTTTTATATTATGAGATTCTATTATTAGTTATCATTTTGGTCGCTATATTGGATCGGTTGTTTTAAATTATAAAATTTTAAATACAGATTTGAAATCAGAGATCTTTTAAAAATATTAAGGCATTTAAAAATCTAAAGGTTTTTCAGAACATATTTATCTACATGAATTTTTTTCTTTTTAGCATAAATTTTTTGTATAAAAAGTGCTAATTTTGACTGGAATGTTATTTATTATTAATACAAAATAATTACATATCTATATTATTCATACATACATATAAGAACATGAAGATATTAATTTAAATTAATTGTGTTAAAACATAGAAAAATTATAAAAAGATAGCTGTTATATGAGACACTATACAGTAAGAAAAAAATTAAACTAATTACACATATACTAATTTATTATTTTATTTTTAGACGACACTAATATACAAACAATATCTGATTTATTAAAGACTCCATTACATCATTATTTTGGATATCAGATATTCGATTTGAATACGGAACCAGATAAGCTCGAAAAAGTCGCTTCTAATTTGCAAGTGAACTTAATATACAGTATCCTTGTAAACGCATATCCAAATATTTCTTGTTATGATAAAAAAAAGTGCAGTAGTATCAAAGATTCGGAATACATTATACTGAATAAAAATCAAGAAGAATTGGTAGGAAACTAATCGTGCTAACTAATAAATAATATATACAATGTTTCATAAAGACAGTAACAACGCTTAAATTCCTAAAATTATTTTATTAAGACAAAAATTTTAATATGAAAATATCGAAGTTATAATATAAGTTTTCAATTATAAGTATTTGAAGTTAGCGAATCATACCGCTTAAAATTTTCGCATTTGAGTGTGATACAACACAAAGTGCTAAAAGCAAAAGCTACTTGTCGTTTTTTGTTAATATTGATATAAAAATTATGTATGTGAAGATAAAATTATTGATATTTATGAACAAATTATTATAACCTCGATATTTGAATATTAGAATCTTCGTTTCAAAATATAATGTCAGGAATCTCTCCTTAAGCGTTGTTACGGTCTTTACAATCTCTGTATAGATATAATAAACAATATGTAATATAGTGTAATATGAAATATCTTTACAGGATGTAAAAAATGTAATAAAAAGACCAAATCAATATATTTCGGAAATATTGGCAGAACTTCTACAGATTTTATGCAACGTAAGTTCAGGACGATCTCATTTGGATAATTCGTACTTGAGAAGTATTTCTGATCATACAGATATACGAATGATTCTAAACAAAACATCAAATCTTATCAATCTCGATCTCGGCGAATTATCTGTAGGAGACGAAACATTGACATTTTTTTTGAATGTTTGGAACGTTATGTTTCTTCATGCGAGTTTAGATGTATGGTCCAAAGATCCGCCTCTCGAAAGTTTGAGACATACGATTTCATTGACATCGATCGGTTATATAATTGGTGATTTGGGCTTAGTGACACTCGCTGCTCTTCGATCAAAATTATTGGGTAAGCTCGCGAATGATATTAAATTCTTCACGCGAGTGGAAGAGCTCAACGAATTGGCATGGCAGGATTTAGATCTTGTGCAAAATCCAAGGATTATCTTCGCCATGGCTAATGAGTTTTACGGCACGCCTGAGATTCGTGTAAGCTGACGCATCGATTAATTACACTATTCAATAAAAATTTAATTTTTGACATAAAAATGAGGATTTACATAGTTTTTGAGTATTAAATCATGTTTGAATGTGATCCGAATTACTCTATCACGTCAATTTTGAGAAATTTGCGATTACAATTATGGAAGAGGAATATTTTAGAGTATTTTGGCATATTATATCTATATTATGTAACGTATTGGAGAAATTTTATTATAATTAGAATTAATATTGTCAGGATTTTCAGTCCTTTAAAGGAATTTATCATGCCGATTATGATTAAAAAAATATTTATTAATAACTTTATTGCAATAAAGTTGCGACTTGTATAGACTTTTAAGAATCTCTCTCTGTATGATTTAATTACGTTATTCAAACTTAAAAATTATATAGTTGCTGAATACTAATTTGTTTAATATATGATTCATCTATATCAGTTTGATAATTCAATGTAAATTTGAAAAAAATTTAATTATTCCAAAAATTCAAACATTCTTAAATTTTGATATCTGTCATATTGATTAAATTTTGAATTTTATTGATTATCAAATTAGTATTCAACGACCTGAAAAATCCTCAAGTGTGAATAATATAGTTATTAAAAAATATTTTTTACACTTTTCATGTTTTGAACAATTTGAACCTTATTCTAATAATCGCTAATAAAAAAATGAATGCGATACACGAAACACCAGTAATATCACGTGATACTTATTCTTTATTTTTAATGTATATTTATCAAAAGTCTAATACTTTGAACATATGTCCATAAAGTTTTAAGTGTACATTTGAATAGCACGCACGAATGTTCGCTCGTCCATTTGCTTTGTTTAGCAAATTATCACATATTATTATTATAGTCTATAAGTTTATAGACTAGTACATAATTAGTAATAAACTATTTTCACTTTACTTTTTTAAAAGTTATTTTAAAAATGTGTTACGATTTTTCTCTTAGTTAGTTAGTCACTGGTACAATAGATTCCGGAGATAGGGATATAAATGATAAAGTCTTCTACAAGAAAGTATGTTTGACTATTTAAAAGATTTGTTCTTTAAATTTTTTTGATATTAAATAATAATTATAGAAATAATAATCTATCTTCTAAATATATTTCATATCAAAATGTAGCAATATTTCAAAGAATATATCTTTAAACAGTATCGTCTTAAATTCACACAAGAAATTTGTATTTAAGCATGAAGATTTGATTGTGAAATATTTTTCGTCGTCTAATAATCTTAAATTTTAACTAAATTTTGGTTATTATATATAAAGGATACAGAATCTATATAAAAATTGGAAAAGTTCTTCCTCAAAATTGTGACGTGATAGAGTCACTTTAGTATACGGAATCGTATCCAGCATCTAAACAATTATCATCTATGCTCATTTTTTTGTTAAACAATTATTTGTCATAGTAAAGGATGGATATGATCAATGTGTTCAAAATTATAGGTGTATGAAGCGCAGACATTAAACGATGCGTTAAATGAAGCGACTAATGATTATATCGCGTATTATTCATTGGTGTCATCTGATGAGTCTGTAAATGGGCCAAAACAAAAAATCAGCTTATTCAATCTTGTGAGGCAATATCAAAACATATTTTCACGAGATACTGATGGTGAGACAAACGCTAACAGGAGTTTGCCTTCAATAGCCGATTTCGAAAAATTAAACGAAGATATAAATCTGGAATACATGACGTCTAATTATACATACGAAGTGATACTAAAATATTCCAAATATAATATATCTAATGTCACAATCACAAATTTTATACAGACATCACTTTGGCAGACTCGTATATTAAGAACTAGTTTATTGCAATATCTGGAAAGACATTGTTGGCTCGTCTCTTATCTTGTACAGAGAATGCATAACGAAAATCCGACTATTTTAGAGAACAATTATGATAATGTAAAACGTATAGTGTGTTTTGAGAATCTTGCGAATTCTCCGTGGATGAACAAGCTAAAATTCTTATTTAACAATAATCAAATTCTCGCTGCTATTCATGATAGCATACCTGAGCACGAGTTATGGCATTATTTTGAACTTAGGAAAGATAAAAATTGGCAGGATTCTTTGGACATGTTAAACGCTCTAGCTGACATCATTATAAAATACAATGCAGAATTACAGCGCTTCAGGGATTTAATTTTAAGTCACATGCTCTCCAATTTAGATATACTATCTGTCACAAGTATGCTGCAATATTTGTATCAAATCAAAGATATATATATATTGACGCAAACGATATTACACAATGTTAACAAGTGGCCTATGATTTTATGTGAGCACGCATTATGTCACGCATTGCAGCACGAGCACAATCATAAATTGCCAGTGTACTGCAAACATCGAATGAATGATATCTTGTGCAGAATAACGATCTTCCATAAAATGATTCCGTACTGTATGAATAAGTCAAACATTACGTGGTACGATATTGTATATTGTACGAAGAAGATCGATCCATTTAAAATTATTAAGTGTCTGATCGACGCAGATCAGTTCGAGTTATGTTTAGAATGGCTGGAATGTCAAGCGTTTTCTCTGGAGATGCAAACCTCTGTGAGCCAAGACTTTTTAATAGGTCTTTTAAAAAATGAGCAGCAAGATTTCAAGCAAGCTTTAAAGGTAAACAAGAATTTATTTATAAAGATCATAATCATATGATCAGCTTCGAAAATACTTATCATTGATTCGATAATATTTTAGTTTCTTCAAGCGTTACCGTTGAGTCAGCCAATGAAAATATGTAAAGGGGTGCTTAAAAAATTAGAATCTATCAGCGCATTACAATTTATCACTAATTATTTGTTAGACTATTGCAAAATAGCAGAGCGACCGAAATATCGGAAAACTTTGATAGGATTACAAATTCTAAAGCTGTTGGAAGATAAAGACAGATCGCTATATATCCATTTGATAAAAGAGCCATTATTGATGTTGGAACAATTATTAATGAATTGTAAATTTGAAAATATTCAAAACATTTTGAATTCGCTGCAAGAGAATTTACAACATCCCGATATAGGTATCAACAATTTTTATGAAGTTATAAAATTTTACGCCAAAAAGTCGTTAGATTTTCGTGTATCATTTTGGCGTGACGGTACAAAAAATAAAACCAAAAATATGTCACAATCTAATCTTGAGGCAGAAAATAATCAATTTGTTATGCCTGTCAATGTACCTACTAAGGAGGAATGGGTCCCGAATGATAGGGTAACTTGAAAACATTCAAAACTATGCTTTAATCAATATATATTGTATTACACACACACACACGCGCGCGCGCGCGCGCGCGCGCGTATACAGGATGTTCCAAAAGTGACAATAAATCTTTCGCACAGGGGCAGAATGGATTAAACTGAGAAAGAAAGTCCTCTTTGCAATAGTTTTTTGCTCAAAATTGCCGAAAATTGGTTTTTAATAATTTTTTACTCAAATACTATCAACTTTACATAAAAATTGCAAGAGATGAAAATTGTTTATTTTCTTCTCCTAGAGCTCTAAGAATTTTTTAAGAATTTTTTCAGAAATTTTTAATACCGTGTTTTCTTGTATTGGTAAAAATAAGAAAATACAGTATTAAAAAGTTTATAAGAAATTCTGAAAAAATTCATACAGCTCTACGAAAAGAAAATTAATATTTTGTCTTTTGTAGTTTTTCTGTAAAGTTGATAGTATTTGAGTAAAAAATTATTGAAGACCAATTTTTGACAATCTTTAGTAATTAATATTTGTAAACTATTGAAAATTATAAAATGGTAGAGGATTTTTCTTCTCGGTTTAATCTTCTGCCTCTGAGCGAAAGATTTATCGTTATTTTTGGAACACCCTGTATATATGTATACCGGGTATTCAAAATAAAGTGTTACAAATTTTTATCTCGGAAATACGGAAATATATTATTGAGAAAAATTATTCAGAAAAAAGTTGTAGGATTCAAAAAAATCTATTTACTGATCTTATCAGTTTGACTTTGGGTGGCATCGCCAAAATTAAGTCAAAATCGTCGATTTTTTTTAATGGAATACTCTACTTTTAATTTCAGAATCTAATAGCCGATGTCGAGAGTTTTCCAAAACACTATAATAAAGTTATTTTTTATTAAGTACTTTTTGAGTTATGATGCTTGATAGTTACAGTACTACTGGCATTAGGATCATCCAGAGAGAATCAAGGAAGAGTGGAGCGGACTCACTCGGAAGCTGCCATGTTTAGCGTGCCGTTGGCACGTGAGTAGGTAGATATAATAGAAACATGATGGAATTATTGTACCGCACTAGTATTGCAAGCTACTTGTATGTATGATATATATACATGTAGATACATATACACACATGCGCATAAGCTATAAATGGCGGAATCAGAGAAGAGAAACGCTATCCGCTCCATTCTCTCTTGATTCTCTCTGGCATTACTTAAGGTGTCCGACCGATGGCTAAAACCTCTTGAATGTTGTTCATATCCTGGATAACATTTGTTAAGATCAAAGTCATGGAGATTATTCTTCTTATTTTTATTTTTGCACTAAAAATTCATTTTTACGTAAAAATGAAAATAAAAGATATAATCTCCAATGGCTTTGATTTTGACAAACGATATCCAGAATGTGATCCTGCACAACTTCAAGAGGCCGTCGGACACCTTGAGTAATGTTAATGTCAGTACTGTAACTTATAAGCACCAACAGCAACTCGAAAAGTATTTAATAAAAAATAACTTTATTAGTTGTAGTTTTGGAAAGCTCTCGACATCGACTATTAGATTCTGGAATCAAAAATAGGGTATTCTATTTAAAAAAATCGACGTAACTTTAATCTGACCTTGGCGACACCACCCAAAGTCAAACTGATCAGTAAATAGATCTCTTTGAACCTTACAACTTTTTTTTAAACAATTTTTCTCAATAATGCCGCATTACCGAGATAAAAATTTGTAATGCTTTATTTTGAACATCCAGTATAGAACTGTGCGTGCGTGCGCGCGCGAGAGCATGCCCGTGTATACACAACGTGTTTCAGATCTGTATCAGCTATTTAAAACTGAAATGGTTTTTGTAAATGATTCTAAAATTTTAATAAATAAATCGGGTACGTACTGGTGATATTTTCAACTTCTGGTTCTGGCCGAAATAAGTCATCCAAACAGGAAGTTTCTTTTTTCGATTTTCGAGTAGAACATGGTATTTTTTTATTGCTGATTCGTATTTTACGAAAAAATATAAAACTTTTTTCAAAAATGTTTGTATTAATATGAAATAATTTTGAAGTTCGATTAAAAAAAAATCAACTTCTGGTTAAGATGGCTCATTTGTGATCGGAACCGGATTTTTTTATAAAAATCATTTACCTTGGTTTTAAATGGGTGATCTGATATACATACATTATAAAAAAAATATATAGTAAATTATTAGCAAATTTACATAATGAAATCTGATATTTAACAGGCTAGAGAATGCAGTTGCTGCAAGGCTGTGATATTTTCAATGTTTAACAGACGACATCACTGTCGACGATGTGGCCGTGTTATTTGTGCTATGTGTTCTCGGCATCGTATGCAAGTTGCTGGTTATCCCAGTTCCGTGTTGGTACGCGTGTGCGATGATTGCAAACATCAAACGATATTACAGATGCGTGCGGCGCAAGGTGTTCCATCGACATCCAGTAATGAGCTATTTGATTATTGGCGATTAACAAAAGATGAAAAACATAATCGCACCATAAGAGAAGAGTTCTCATTTGAATACGCGCCAAATATTTCGCTGTGTCTTGCTATTCTTAACTTATATTGCGATTCTAAAATATATACTAGGTAATAATAATAAGTATAGTGAGAAATATAAGAAATATAATAAAATATATTTAATTTATAAGAAATAAATAAAATAATTTCTTTATAGTTTCTTATTAGACCGTTGCGATGAGATGAAGCGATTACTCCAACCCGTTAGTGGCGACAGGATAAATCCCGAAATCGATCATGCGGTAATCATCAAGATGATACGTTCTCTGCTAACTGCAGCTAAAATGAAATGCGCGAAATTTGGATTTAATACTGGCCTCGCGCACTGCGATCGATTCTTATCGCAAGTGGATCTAATTGCAACTCTAGTCCAATCCGATTGTGTGACTCTTATACCGATGGACGATCTCGACGAGCACACGCTGAGGAAATTGCGTGATCTCCTCACCGAGAAGGAGCGTTGGACGTTGGCATTGGACGTCAGCACAAAGGCAGGATTGGATACACAGGGTGTGTGGGCCGCTTGGGGAAAAGCTTGTTTGAAGGTGGGACATTTAGAACAGGCAAAAGAGAAGTTTCAACATTGCCTTGATAAAATTACACATGAGGATCTTGACGATTGGGTCATGCTATTTTATCCCAAGGAGCTGATCGAAAGTCCTAAGAAAGAGTTAACAGTAAAAATGCAGTCCACACAGAAGGAGAATGAAATATCGGATGAAGAAAAACAAGCGTGCAAAACTGGTCACTTGAGAAGAAACGAATATTTTAAATGTCGACCGCTAAAAGATCCACCATTGCTAACGGAGATTCTACAAATATTAGATACTTTAAGCATTCATCGATCCCGAACACAGCATCCAAGTCCGCAATCCAAGTCTGATACGGCGCAAGAAATCCTGCAAACGCTCAATAGTCTGAAAGCTGTTAGCCAAAATCAATTTAACGTTAAATATGTAATACCCGCTAATCAAACGGTTTATTATCAAGAAAGTTTGTATTATCTATTGGCATACGGAAGTTACACCTCTATTTTACAATTTTTCTTGAGACATAAAGAGTTTGATAAGTGTCTTGTATATATCTTAGATAATAATATAGAACGTGATCTATTTCTTAATGGAGTTTATTTGTACTGTTTGAAGAACGGCCACGTTGAGAAACTTCACAATGCGATGAGGACGAAAGATCCTACTTTAATTACTTGGCGAAAATATTTAATATCCGTCTGTCATTTCATGGAAAGAAAACAATATTGGCATATTTTATATCAGATACAGCTCTTTATGAGAGACTATGTACGAGCATCGATAACGTGCATTCGTTTTTATACCAATGAAGCGAATACTTATTCAGACTTGCACAACAGGGCGCATCTGTTACAAGATGCTCAAAAGCATTTGGAATTGGAATTGCAGACAGAGAGCTTGACTAAAAGAAGAAAAAACATAAACTTTGATCACAGCGGCCAAAATACTTTAATGATGGAACCCTCAGAGATAGACAGACATATAAACACTATATGCAGACAGACGGAAATCGTCAAGTTTCTAACAAACTGTGAAAAAGAGGAAAGATCTTCAACTGAATTTTTTAATCTCTTTCCAGATATTGACAGCGATAATTTTCAGACACTTCAGTTACCTACATTATTTGGCAACCAACAACAGAAGATACATCTAGCCGTTTTAGCTATATTATGCGGTCGCGATATTGAAGAAGGATTTGGCATAGCTTTCAGAATAATGCAAGGTTGGTAGCAATCGGTGATGTGGAATGAAATTTATATACAAAATGCAATAAACTCATAATAATATGTGTTATAGATAAACTAATATTTTGTCAATGTGTGTCTGTATCACTTTTACAGATTATAATCTTCCACAACAGAAGGTATATTCTTTAGCTGGCCATGTGTTAGCTTTAAAAAATAATATAGCTGCAATTGAGCAATTGATCAAGTGTTGCCGTAGCTCTGGAGCACCTAATGCCCACATTATTTCGGATCATGTTTTGGCACACTGTGTGAAATTATTGTTAACTCATTCATACACTGAACAGATTCCAACAATCAAACATCACATAGATATTTTAATCAGGCTGATAATCGACACAGAACTAAGAGTGAGATCCTTTTCAATTATATCAATATACAGGATGATTCAACTAAATTTTACGATCTGTTTTGACTCTGACTTTTGTCCCATTGACATGAGGTCAGTTATATATGAGATATGAACTTATGATAGTAGATTTTATCTGATAAAGTTTCCAGGTCATCTAAATTATGTTCTTTAAAAATCATTAAGAAATGATGGAAGGATGCTAGATAATCGTAGATTTTGTTCCACAAAACTTTTAAGAGTAAGCCATACTTTTAAGAATAATTAAAGCTCTTATCATGCTTTTAGATTTAAAAAGTGTATTCAAGAATTTGAAATTTGTACTTTTTAGTAAATTTTCGTTTTGCAGTGTAAAGATCAGTGTAAAAATCTTAGGATGAAATACGTTGATTGATCAATGTCCGAAATTTTGTGATGGTCAACAGAATTTTGATTTTTGTAAAATTACCAATTTTTGTTTGACTTTGAGATCATTTTCAGTTAGTACAATCATGTTAGTACAATCATGACTTTATTATTTTATGACTTTATTATTTTAAATTTTAAAAATTAAAAAAATGAATTTTTGTTTGATTTTTAGATGAGCTTTTCGTCCTAAAAATGTTATCAGATAAGATTTGAAGATGCCATAATAAACTCACATCTTAGATGTGACTCAGATATAACTCTCTCTCAAAAGTCAAAAGTTTTATGCTAAAATAAATCATAAAATTTAGTTAAATCACTCTATATATCAATATATGAGCATGTAAATATACATAAACTTTGTAACACTTAAATATGTCAAAAGAGATTTCTAATGTACTCTTTATTTATATATTTTGCAATATTATTCTTTTCCAGATAAATGCATACATTGAAAATAAACAACTAAAAGCTGCATACTTGCTTGCAGTGAAGTATTCTAGAGCACAAGATATAAGGAGGATCTTAAAAGAATCAGATAGACTTGGTCAAAGTGCAATTAAAGCAATATGCTTAAAATGGCTACAACAAAAACCGAAAAAATAAGTTTGAATCTATTCTGACAAAAAAAATTGAAAATAAAACAAGTATGTAATAATCTATTAGGTGTACAAAAAAGTTCTGAGCTTTAGATTTGATACAACCGAAATAACAATTTAAATTTTATATATCTTCCTGCATTTTTGTGGTTTTAAAGCGTTAACATTTGGCCTTCTAAAATG
>Ga0157364_1001375_pt1 | contig 20534 bp, 13 predicted proteins | sample AttsexASBM2_FD_111476 | JGI IMG/M metagenome (GOLD analysis project Ga0157364, IMG submission 111476) | Fungus gardens microbial communities from leaf cutter ant in Ribeirão Preto, State of São Paulo, Brazil - Atta sexdens ASBM2 | ecosystem: Host-associated > Fungi > Mycelium > Unclassified ...
ATAAATTTTCATATTACACACACACATATATATATATATATATATATATATATATATATATATATTTAAATATATTTAAGGCTGTCTCATATGCATTTATACACTTATTAATAATATAGAATTCTTTTTCCATTTCTTTCCTCCTAATCTGTCCTGTAGGAAATCGTTTCTCTGACTGATGCCTCTTTGTCTCAGGGATTCTCTTTAAGCTCTATTCCTTTTAATAGAGATTTAATTTGATTTAGGATTTCAATTGTAATTGCTAATGAATTAAGCACTTCATAACTTCCACACATCTCCTGTGCACCTATTCAGAATGAAGCATCCAAAATATTAAGTATAAATGATATTTTTCAACGTGCATATAATATAATATGCTCATGCTGTTTTCACATCTTAAAAATTATAAATTTAATTCCAAAAATACTGCTACTTCTGTTATTTTACATTTTTATATTGGACAAGTTAAGAAAAATAATATATTTGAAAAAGCAATTCCAAAGAAAAATCTGAAGCAGAAAGATAGACTGAGATTTGCGGAAGCAATTATTAATTATGAATTTACTGGAGATGTGAAACATATGTAAGTACAAATTGATTTTTCAAACATTATTTATAATCAATATTTTAATCTTTTATTCAATGTATAATCTGTCATAATTTTTTTTCCTTTTTCTCTGTCCAGAATAATTCCAGCTCGATTTATACAAATTCGAACAGAGAGATTGAGAAAGAGTTTCCTGATGAAAGAGGAGTAAATCATTGTTTTCTTTTTTCAAGTGAATTTGGAAACATCTTTCTTTTTTAATATTCTTTAGACTTTCAGGCTTTCTATATAAAGATTATGCATTTTACGGATTTTCTTCGTGTCCAGATCCATTCTTGGAATGCCAACGTGAACCTTGCAGTCCACTTCATCAGGGCGAGGAGCAGCCTGGTACTGAGTCGTTCCTTCGAGTCATTCCTTTTATATATTACGCTACTTGTTAAAGAGAAAGAAGAGAATTGTGAGGAAAGAGGGGAGAGGTGGAGGAAATCGGTCAATTTTCAATAATTGGGAGAATAGTTTTCCATATTTTATTTATATTGTAGTCATTATCTCTATTTAGATTGTTAGGGTGTTTTTGTCTCTATGGCTTCTCTATACTTTCTTGGAAAGTAGTCTTTGATATAATGTTGGCTATTGTGGTTGTTTTGTCAAACAGTATTTGACGTTCTTTCGATGTTGTGTTCTGATAATGCTGATTGCATAACGTGTTTTAATCTGACATCACATTGTTCTTTTATCCGTTGATCATTCTCCCAGTTTCTCCAATGTATACTTACCCGCAGCATCTTTCTTTTTTAAATTTACAGAATATTTGGTATATATATTTGGTATATATATATATATATATTCCAAAGAATCGAAAAGAGGTCCTCTAGGCTGTTTGTATGACAAATATTATTCGTTAAATAGATTATTAGTAAAAAATGGCTTTAGAATAAGCCAAAGAGGCGTCAAGCCAGTTGAAAAACCAAACCAGCTTGAAGATAAGTTTTAAAGATATGATAAATAAGAAATATATAAAATTTGTTTGCTTAAGTTGTTATTGTTATTCTATGTAAACAATTGTTCTATGTGATAATAATATGTGTTATTATAGTCACCAAAGAAGTGGAGCTCTTCAGTGCAAAGTCGAATTCAACCTTGAAACGTTGCTGTTGTAAAATGGGCTTTAACTTGTTAAGTTAGGCATAATATTTTAAAATCTGCCATCGCTTCAGATCAAACAGCTAATTATTTTAAATAGTATATAGTTTTGAAATAGCCTCTAGGTTATATGCAGGTTATATACAGCCTCTTGGCAAGTGGTTTTTTCTCGTGAAATCTTAGTGTCTGATATGTGCATGACTATTATATAATAGCCTTTTAACAATTTATTGTTTCCAGTTAGAAGAAGATTTTGACCAATTATATCCACATTTAACATCAAGATTTCCAGCTAGGATCTTTGACTATTAAATTAAAAAATAAAGACAAAAAGTAAAAAATGATAAAGCAGATATGTACATCTTTTAATAGAATATTACTTGCAATTCTAGATTTCATGTTTTTTAATATTTTACATCATTTTTTTCGTTTGATTAGATATTTTCTGAAATTTTTCAAAACAAATATATTTTCTGATTTTTAAAATAATTCTGACAGCTGCTTTATTACTTCTACCAAAATTATTAATTATTACTTTCAACATTAGTACGCGTGGAGATCAACTTCACAGAGTGAACAACCAAGAGATTTTAAATAATTTTATTCTTCTAATAAAGGTCAGCTTCAATGCTTAATGAAATATTTCTCTTTATGCATGGGTCGACATGTAGGTGCAGATTGAGTTTCTCGAGTTATTTCTTGTAGATTTTTCTCTGCTTAATTTAAATCCGGCATTGAAGCTTTTTTTCATCACATCTGGTTTTTTTGAAAAAATTGAGATCAAAAGTGCAAAAAAATGTATTTTTGAACTATTTTTTATAAAGTATAAGCGATAAACGCGATATGCTAGAAAATTTAAAAAAAATTTAAAAAAAAGCTTAAAATGCAGATTAGACAGTGCAAATTTATTATTTATTTTGAAAATGTCAAAAAAACTATTTTACACTTTTGAACTTTTTTAAAAACCAAATATGATAATAAAAAATATGAAGATAAAAAAATTTCAATGCTACATTCGAATTCAGCGACAAAAAGTCTACGAAAAATAAATTGACAGATTCAATCCGCATTTAGCATTGATCATTGTTATTTGTAAAAACGAAAATAGGATATATTATTAATGTCCCCATTTTTTTATAGACTATAATTGATATTAATCCTGGCATTGAAAGAATTAAAAATACTACCCGGCAAACAAAGTGTTCAGCTTTTCGTGATCCTTGTAGGAAAATCATGGGATTCAGTGATTGACTCCTAGTTATTGATGCAAGAACGTACAACATGGAGAACTCAATTAGAGCTGAAGTTTGTTTTAAAATATTTTATTCATTTAATTGTATTCCAACTTTTGTAAATCTGTTTGATTATTAATTTAGAAATATATGAATTATCATTTGATAAGAGAGACAGCAATACAGTTGTTAGTCGTTGGTTAAAGAAATTAAATGTATAAATTAAGATAGTGATAAGTTTCTTTATATAATATTCGTTATATTGGTTCTGTAATTGTATTCCTCTTTTTAATTAATGTGATTAGTTTTTGCATAAGTATTATCTATTGTTGCTGTATTATACTTTTTTTTTTAAATTTTATCTGCATAACGTCATGCTTTTTCTCCGCTTTTTCTGTGCAAAACTAATTTTCTCTCTGTGGATGTTTTTTATTTACATTTAAAGATAATACGCGAATAAGTCAATGAACGTGCAGAATTTAAATGTCAAGAAAAACATTGTTAGCGGGATCTTCTGAACGGGAAAACATTTCGAAGACATTTGATCAAAATTCATAAATATTCTATTTATGTGCATCAAGTGGTATAAAGAATCTATTTTACCAGACACATTTACAATTAGTGAGAAAAAAGAATTAGCTGATTATAAAGTAAATAATGAGAAAAATAGATGTCTCTGATATTTCAAATAAGGAAGATGTAACAATATGTTTACTTAATGAAAGTGTGAGAAATAATTTGTAATGACATTTGTAAATAAACTTTATGCAAATTCTAACTTGACAAGAAATCATATACAATTAGTTATTGATGATTTTTATCAACTTCTTTCTGATGCAATGGTTAATTTGAAGCCGTTATTTTGTAACATTTTGATGGAAAATCCCGCTAAAGATATAAAGGAAGAAGTTGATAAAGTTCTTACGGTTTTAACAGAACTATTTTAAGATGTTTATTCAGAGTATTATCGTCTCAAGATATTTCAAGAAATGGGCCATTATATTCTTTTCCAGTCATAATATTGTTGGTTTTAAGATCGAGAATAAACTCTTTCAAAATAGAATCATCAAAGAAATTGTTTCAGTTACCGGTCAATTTATTCCCATGAAGGAAGTTATAGTTTTTTGTCTTCCTGGAGGTTCTTCAAAAAACTTTAGAATACGTGAAAAAATTAAAAATTGAAGAAGATTTATCGAATTTTGTTCAAGGAGAGTTTTGGAAGGAAAAAAAATTTAAATATCTTGATGGTAAAGATGTGTTACAGACATGTGTATTTTATATGCGAAGAATAGACTAATATAGAATATGATGAACAACCTCACGCATATGAAGTATTAAAGAGTGAATCTTATATCTGCTGGTTATTGTACAATTTATATAGTCCATTTCCAGCTATTTTTCATAAAATGTCAATGGAGAATTATGTTGTTTTAAGAGCTTCTATTTAGGACTTTATTACATTCAATTTTATGTAAATTAACTAAGTTAAGTTTAGTTATACATATATGTACATTGTAAAATAGTGTTGGAATTTACTTGCAATCGATTTTCAATTTGGTTCCTGCCCTTTACCTCATCAACCCACGCGCAGTCTAAATGCTGATCGACATTATTTTATTAATTTAGACTGTGCATGGATTGGTAAGGTAAAAAAATCAAGCTGAAAATCGAAAATTACAAGTAAATTCCAGCACTGTATAAAACAAATGTAATAATTTGAACTACATATTTTATTATAAATATATTTATATAAAAAGTTGCTATTTTTCAATAAATTTTGAATTGTAATTTGATTTGTTCATTCCGTTATAATATTTTTTATTGATTAATTTTTGTAAGATTTTATGAATGCAGTTATATACTTCTCATAACAGTTTTATTTATCTGATTAATAATAAGGTCCATAAATTTCAGAAAAACAAAGAAAAAAAAGGGCTATGAGCCAAAAATTATTATATAAAAACAGAGCAGGATAAGTAGAAAGTACAAAAAAACAAAAAGGAAACGAAAATCTTTTTAAATTTTAAATTTTAATAAAGAATGCTAGCAATAGATGTTTTGATTGCGTTCGAATTATTCTCAATAATAAAAACATACATACATAATAAATAACGATTGGAAAATAAACAAAATATATATATAATACAATAAATATTTCGTTCTCTAAAGTAAACGCTGATAAAAATAATTATCGTAACATTACAATTATAATATATAACGAAAAGGACGCGAATGATAACTACTTGCAGTCAATTATTATATGCTTCTGGTGTCAATTTGAAAAGGAATGAGAATTTTTCGATTATAAGTGAACGGAGAACGCAAACATGAGTATGATCCTGTAGAAAACACATGTAATATGAAAATATAGCGCAATTGAAATAATATAACTGGATATAAATTATAATATAACAAATTTTTAACGCTAGAAAACGAAATGAACCATTAAAGACTAGCATACAGACAATGCAATAATATATGAGATAATATTCAGCAAAATTAGTGAAAGTTAAGAGTGCAAAAAATTTTTTTATCTCTATATTAACTGGAAAGTTTTTTATTTTAGATATAATAATAGCTAAAATAAATATGCATATCTTTAATGTAACATACCTTAAATCAAAAGTTGATGAAATAAAAGAAGTTTCGGACACACACAATGCATTAAATTTAGAGACAATGCGAAAAGAAATAAAAATATCTTGTCTCCCCCGATGTTCAAGACAAAATGAAATCACAAAAATGACATTCGAAGGAAGGAAGGTAAGGGTTAGTTGGAAAATGGTAGGAGGAGGAAAATAAAATGATAGAAATGTGGATGAAACTATGGAAGGAATAATAAAGACAAGAAGAAATTAAAAAAGAGAAAAAGATTGAATAATAGGTAGACAGGATTCAGACAAAGATTCTATGTCATTTTGTCTATTTAAGCCTTGCTTTTGTCTTTTTATGTATATCATTTCGAATATCAATCTCTTATTATATGAAGATTTGTTAAATAAAATATCTTCACTTCATTCCATCTAAAATTGTGATTGAGATTTATATGGTGATAAGAAATGACCGATGGAGAACCCGTTTTTTTATGATATCCGAAATATGCTCACGTATCCTCGTACTTAATTTTCTCTTGATTTGACCAATATAGCTAGCCTCGCAATCACATGAGATTTTCTAAACACATTTTGATTAGAAAGCAATTCTAACTTGTCCTTTCCTCTCTTAATAAAACTTTTCAAGATGTTAGTGATGGAAAATGCTAATTTACAGTTGGATATAGAGAAACTTTCGGAGATAGATTTAACGTTGAGAATGATCCGATCGCGATCGAAACGTCTATTGCTAGCATTCTTTATTAAAATTTCAACTTAAAACATTTTCGTTTTCTTTTGGTTTTTTTGTACTTTCTACTTATCCTGTTCTGTTTTTATATAATAATTTTTGGCTCGTAGTCCTCTTTTTTCTTTGTTTTTCAAAAAGTTTTATATTGTATATAATCAGACATGTTTTTCATTAATACATCTTACGAATAATGCATTTTATACATGTATGTTTCTTGTCATTAATTTGAAGTATTGAAATTGAGCATGTATATTGTTCAATTCCAATACTTTAAGTTAACGTCAAAAAGTAGACATGTAAAAATGTATTATCTATATAATAAGATGTATTAATTAAGAATATGTCTGAGTCTATAAAAACTTCCTTTATATAAACAACTTTATATAAACAAAATTATTGTGAAATACGAAATTGATTGCAAAGATAAGTCGAAAACTTATTTCTAGCAACTAAAACACTCGATAACGCGAGCCATACTAAGAACGTGAAGAACTCTGTTTCTTATTACTATAAATATTCGTTATTATAACTGAGCTATTGGTTGACACAAACTAGACTTTTCGCATTAACATTCGGTTGAAATAATCGAAAATAATTGTCTGAGTAGCGGAAACCTATCATAGAAATTTTTCTGTTCTTACAACCGAGTTTTCATTTGATCCCCAGAAAACAGAAAATTTCGGTGGTCATAACTGAAATTCAGTTACATGAATCGAATTTTTTTTCCGTGTACATATTATTTTACGTCGGTGTTATTCATGTTAGAAATTCGCTTTGAAAAACACTTACTATTCAACAATCTGACGGAAGAGGAAGAAGAGGGGCTAGAAAAGTGAACAAATTCCATCGAGCACATCTGAAAGATCGGTTCTCTGCAATTTGCTTAAGTTTCACTCATGATTTATGCTTAGGATTTGCATGAACTTTCAATCAAAACAATATCGATGAATGGAATTTTAACGGTTGTAAGTATTTAAAAAAAAAACATCGCATTTATCTTCCGTTACCTAACATATACAAAATTGAAATATTCTTAAAATTTATCTTATTTGTAATTCGTGCAGACACTGTAAATACGTTGATACTCGATCGTGTCATATCTTTGTAGTATATATATATATATATATATTGAATAAACGAATGAGTTTTCGATTTTGTGATTTATAGGGTAATTACTACGTGAGTATTATATATTTCTGGAAGAAATCACGACACACATGGTACATACATGTATCATGACATATTCATTGAAATGTAAAACCGGTAAAAAACACGCGCGAGTTCGAAGGCACAGCGATTGGAGAATTGATCTTGACTACTAGAGTGCACTTTAAGCGCACTCATTTTAACCGAATGTCATATCTATTTACATCTGAGTCAGAATATGTTGAAAATTGTTACTATTTCAATTTTAAGTTCTCGAGTATAGAGAACTATTCAATACGCTCTCCGCTCTTGGATAATCTTTCCCACATTTTTATTCGATATTACATTCAATTTAAACATATATTACAATTATTATGAGATTTTATTTTGAGAGAGAGAGAGAGAGAGAATAAAATTCACAAATTTACCTACACAATTGAAGTATTCTTAATTTGAATTTTCGCTTTAATTTGAAATAAGATGCATTACTTTAAATACGAAGCGTCACTACAGTCAGAATGTTAAGATGTTGATAACATTTAAATGAATATATATGAATATAATGACACATAACTTTCACGGACTTTGACATAAGATGAATATAATAGAAAGTAACATTATGTAAAAAACATTATATAAAAAAATTAACATGAACAATTTAATATTTTACATGTACAGTTATTTTTCTTTCATCTACGTTTAATCTACGTTTTATAACTGCATTATTTTTGTTATTTGTTGACTTATTTATAATATATTTTATTATAATAAACTGTATTATTTTAATACTTACAATTGTTTAATAACAATTTAACACAAAATATTCAAATAATCCAACCATATTATGTTAAATTAACAAGCGATTATATTAAAAATAATACAGTTATTATAATAATAATATATGTTAAAAATTCAATATAAAACTTTAATCAATTTTAATACATACAAAATACTTTTTACAGAGCTATAAATTTATAATATACAAGCTTAGTGTAGAGAAAAGATGTTGCTATATTGTTTACCCTTATTTTATATTTATGAACTAAGAAATTTTTATTCTCAAAAGCAAACTTTCTGCATAAAGAAAAATTCATATGTCCGATTTATTGTTATATATATTCCTCGTCATTTCCTTCATGATTATACAAGGATAATTATTCTGACGAAGTTCGTGATCATGTAGAGCAGATTAAATTAAGATGGAAATCTTTATCATTTTGCAATTTTTAACAATAAGTTAACAAGATATTAATTGCTAAAAACTGGCTCTAAAAATTTTTTAAATAATTTTATCAGAATTTTTTAATGCCGTATTTTCTCATGTTGATAAAAATGAGAAAATGTAGTACTAAAAAGTTGATAAAAAATTTTGAAAAAATTCGTAAAGGTCTATAAGAAAAAAATTAACAATTTTCATCTCTTGCAGTTTTTCTGTAAAGTTGATAGTATTTGAATAAAAAATTATTGAAGATCAATTTTCACCAATTTTTAGCAATTAATATCTTGTTAAGTATTACAAAATGGTAGAGGATTTTTCATCTCAATTTAGTCCGCTCTATATGTCCATAAATTCAGAATAATTATCAGACATCCTATATGTATCATTAATGACTGCAAATATATAAACGAAAATGAAAATTAAAATTTGAGAGGAGAATAAAAATATTTTCAAAATGTTTTGACAACGAACAATATTAGATTGTAGTCAAGGAGACAAATTTATTTCATGTTACATCATGCTACGTGTATCAATACGATACATAGCTTGATCAAGTAATAAGATCACTCTTATATCAAATACATGGTGATCTAATGTGATTCGCGATCTAATCTAAAATTTTTATAATAAGTATCCACTTTATCGTATTGATAAGTTCATTCTAAAGCGTTTTTTCATTTAATTTATTTTTAACACGAGCAAATAGATGAACATCGCGCGTCTTCGATTAACCGTGCAAATACCGCGGCCTTGCCATAATTAATTTTAACGCGCTATTCATGACATAAAAAAATGCCATATCTCACACTGAGAGAAAAATGTTTGGTATTTGTAAATATAATTATGTATTACTATAATTATGATTATTACTGCTATTGTATAATAATAATAACAGTAACTATATGTACCAGGTGTATAAGCTTAAATCTGCTGTTTAGTCAGAAAAACACATTTTTTTTCCTAGGAAGCAAAACAATTTATTCAAATTTATTTGCCCTCGCTAACTATACATTTTTTCCATCTTTCGGGTAATTTGTATATATTTACCATGCCAAAAAAATTCCTCATTTTTCGAAGCAAACCACTCATCAAGCCATTTTCAGACGACTTTGTAAGGATCGAAGTGCCGTTCAGCGAGCGTGGCCCATCGACGAAAACAAGTGATAGTCAGAAGATGCCAAGTCTGGTGAGTAAGCGGAATGGGGTAGCACTTCCCAATTGAGTGTCTCCAAGTAATTTTGGACCATTGTTGACGTATGCGATGGTGCATTGTCGTAGAGGAAAATCAGCTTGTCATGTCTTTTCCGATAATGTGGCCTTTTTTCACGCAGAGCACGGTGCAATTTGATCAGTTGTTGGTGGTAACGGTGAGCATTAACAGTTTCACCAAATTTTAATAGCTCGTAGTAGATGACACCCTCCTGATCCCACCAAACGCACAGCATCGTCTTCCGTCCGAAGTGATTTGGTCTTGAGGAAGATGTTGATGGTTGGGCGGGATCAATCCAAGATTTCTTGCGTTTGGGATTCTGAAAATAGATCCACTTTTTATCGCCTGTCACAATCCGATGCAGGAATGACTTTTTTTTTGTCTGGCAAGCAGAATTTGGCATGTGTTTTGGCGTCGCTCCATCTGCTTATCGTTCATTTCATGCGGTATCCATTTTCCGATCTTTTGAACCTTCCCCATGGCATGTAGCCGCATGGAAATGGCTGCTTGAGAAACACCAATTGCTCGGCAAGCATTGAACCGGCGAAACCAATCTCTGCACGTTGTTTCCGATAAAGCATTGTCGCCATAGGTCTCCACAAGCTTTCGATGCGATTCGGCAGCCGATTTCTTCAAATTGAAATACAAAAACAAAGCTTCCCGCATATGCTTTTTTTTTAGCAAAAAACTAGACATTATTACGAAAGAAAAAATGTATGATGTGCACTGATTAATATTGACAGATATCAAACACAAAAAGAAGTGTGTTGTGTGCTCAGGGTAGCTTTGTACGCTTACTAATGCCACTTATAAGCAAACAGCGGATTTAAGCTTATATACTCTATAATTCTAGCAACAAATGTATATTTGCAGTTGGCAACCTAAAACGATTATAATTATAGTTATTATAACCATAAAATAGTAGAAATTACCATAAAAATGATTCAAGTAACTTTAATTTTACAGTTATATTTTGGGACAATCATAAAAAATATGATATTGTTATTATTATTGTAGCAGTAATAATCATAATTATATTGTAGTATAATATATATTATAACTACAGTTAGAAATGCCAAACATTTTTCTCTCAGTGCACATATAGTTGAATAAACTCGCGGGGTATGGAACAATTTTCCATCGTTCGTTTTGCGCAGCAACATCTAAATTAAAATTGTCTTTCTACAAAAATTATGAAAGACACACCACTCATCGGCAAATTATCGTGTGACGGAATTAAAGTGTGATTCGAGTATGGGAACTCGATTCACGCATTAACATATAACTACTTCGAAAGAGAACATAACATAAGAGTGTGTCCGTTTTACACAGGATGAATATAAAATGTTACAATGATCATCAAATAAAAAGCAGAAGCATGTAACGTGAAAAGCGTGTAACGTGTGCTATAAAATACGCATTAAAACAACGAACAAATGTAGATATGTGTCCAAATAGCGCGATATGGCAAGAAATGAATTGTGTGATAAATAAACTTTTTCTGTTTATTTGCGCAAGATATGATTTCGAATTGGATAAGATGATAGATTCTTATGAATAGGATTTTATTTTCGCTATGTACACATTGCATTGAAGAATTTGGGTTAAAGTTAACACTCATGTCACATGATTAAATTTTCGTGTTAACTTAACATAAAATGAATATGTTAGAAAGTAACATACATAAACATAAATATGTTTTGTAAAAGCATTAACATAGAGAATACAATATAATTGATAAATATATATGTATACTATGGAAGTATACATGTATCTTCAGTAAAATTAATATTGTATGTTAAATAATACATCAAATTAATACGTTTTATCTCATAATAATATATCAAATTTATATATTTCTTTAAAATAAATTGATATGATTTTATTTAACTCATTATGTATGTTTTCAAAAAGATTATTTTTGTGGTTGATAATATTTTTGAGGCTTCCACTGGTGGATATTTTTATATAAAGTTTATGCGTTTCACAAGTTGTGTCCAGATCCATTCTTAGCATGCCAACATTTCATGAATCTTGCAGTCACACTCCCCCACATACAACTTATCCCGCTTCCAAGTACAAACACTATAACCCCTCATTGGAAAATCCGAATCACACATAACTAACTCAACGGACTTCATACAAAAGAATCCAAAAAATCCGACTACGTCCCACAGACCTGCTTGTAAGTTTTGATGTAGAATCCCTTTTCACACAAGTCCTAATAAAAGATACATTAAACATAATAAAGATCTCACGTGAAGTCCCCTCCGACCTCATCCTGCTAATAAAGCATTGCTTAATAATTCCTTACTTTTCCTATAACAATTAATTTTATGAACAAACTTCAGGCAATGACCTTCCTATTTCTTCTGTGATCATCAATATCTTCATGGAGCATTTTGAGAAAGAAGCCTTCAGAAAAACATCCAAAAAACTAGAAGTTTGGTTTCGTTATGTAGACGACATATTCATAATATAGAGACATGGCAGAACTGAACTCAGTAAATTCCTTGTTTTTCTCAACAATCAACATCCAAATATTCACTTCACTATAGACATAAAGGAAAATAGAAAACCTCCCCTTCCTAGATGTTCTTATTTCTAAGAAAGCTGATATCTTAGGCCATCAAGTGTACAGAAAACACACAGATAGATATCTATATGCCGAGTCGCACCACCCAGCACAAAACAGTCTGCAACCAACTCACTTGTATATAGAACTTTCACCATCGCTGACAAAGAACATCTACAGACAGAACAATCACCTAAAGCTAGCCTTACAGAAAAACGGACACAACAAGAAAAGATATGATCAAAACAATAAACATGCAAACAAGACAATGATCTCTGATACATAATCAGACAAAAGAACCTATCCATTCTCCCATATGTCAAAGGAACAACAGATTGGCAGAATATTAAACAAACAATATTCGAACTATCTTCAAACCACCCAAAAAGATAAGTCAAATCTTAAGAAATCCTAATGATCAAAGATCTCAACTCCGCAGGAGTTACAAAATACCTTGTTTCTGCGAGCAAGTATACATTAGAGAAATCAGGAGAATGGAACCTACGGATAAAAGAACACCAACGTGATATCAGGCTAAAATATGCCACGCAGTTAGCATTATCAGAATATAATATCAAAACAAGACATCAAATACTGTTTGATAAAACGATCATAATATTCAACATTACATCATACTTTCCAAAAAAGTATAGAGAAGCCATAGAGATACAAAATCATCCTAACAATCTAAATAGAGATAATGGCTATAATATAAATAGAATATAACATAAATGGAAAATGATTCTCCCTTATTGAAAACCGATCAATTTCCCCCACTTCCTGTCCCATCCACAATTATCTTCTTCCCTTCCACCATTCCAACAAGTAGCGTAATATAAAAGGAACGGTTCAGAGGAATAGTTCAGTATCAGGCTGCTCCTTGCCCTGATGAAGTGGACTGCAAGATTCACGAAATGTTGACATTCTATGAATCTGGACACGGAAGAAACTCGCGAAACGTATAATTTTTTTATTTTTATGTTTTTACTTTTATTATTTGTGTCATAATCTGTTATTTTAACACTAAGAAATATTGAATATCAACTTAACAGAAAATGTTCAAACAACGTAATCATATTATTTTAAATTAACAATTGGATATGTTAAAAATTTAACTAACAAATTTTGAAAAAGACCGATTTTAATGCAAACATAATATGCTTTTTTTATATATGTACGGATATGCGTATAAAAACGTCATCTCATATTCGAAGTTAGAAAATATTAGTTTATTTCGATGAAATTATATTTCGATATGCGTAATTGTGCGCTTGTCCTAAATAGAATGACTGTTAAGCTAGCGTCCCCCCTCCCCCACAAAAAACCAAGGTGGCACCTATGCCAGAATTAAATGTTTTTTATGTGCTAATTATGTGCTCTAATGTCAAATTTTGTATTTTAACGGTTTAGCAGAAAATCGCAATTGAATGTGAGGGTGCTAGCTTAACGTTAAGTTAGCACTTCCTTCATTAAATTACATACAAAATAAAAAAATTAGCACAGCAAAATTATGTGCTTTTTATGTACTTTTAAAATAACAAATCAAAATTAATGTAACCGTAACGGTTTATAAGATATACGCCAATAACGTTTGATACATACAACATTTTTACAAGATTAAAATATCAGTTACAATAAAGATAGCAAATTGGTTGTAAGATTGTTCTTCCATTTTTGCGCTTTCAAAATATGCATGACAAGATTTCGAGGCTCACCTCCTTGACTGAAAAACCACGAAGTGACCACACATCGCCACTCTATAAGAGTAGAGTATCAGTTAAAATGCAGATATTGAATTAGTTGTAGGCTCAAATGTTGTTCCTTCATTTATGCTCTTGAAATATGCACAACGAGATTTTGGTGTCATTTCCCTTGACTGGAAAATCACTCTCGAAATAACCATCCATCGCTTCCTTATAAGAATAAAGTGCCAGTTAAAATGCAGATACCGAATTAATTGTAGGCTTAAGATATTCTTTTATTTATGTGCTTTCAAAATATGCACAATGAAATTTTTGTGCTCATCCCTTTTGATCGGAAATCATTCCCGAAGTGATTACACATCGCCTACAAGAGTAAAATGCCAGTTAAAATGCAGATACCGAATTAGTCGTAGGCTTAAATTGTTCCTTCGTTTATGTGCTCTCGAATTATGCACGAGATTTTGGTGTTCATGCCAAAGTGGAATGAGTGATCACTTCGGGGATAATTTACCGGTCAAAGGGAATGAGCACAAAAATATCATTGTGCATATTTCGAGAGTACATAAATGAAAAAATAATTTGATCCCATAATCAATTCGATATCTGCATTTTAATTGATACTTTATTCTTGTTGAGTGGTGATCACTTCAAAGTGATTTTCCTTTCAAAGGGGATGAACATCGAAAACTTGTGCATATTTTGAAAGCGCAAAAGTGGAAGAACAAGCCTACTAATGAGAGTTTGAGTCTAATTCGCTGCCTTTATTGTAACTGGTACTTTACTTTTATACTGTTGATGTTAAGAATCAAATTTTATTGACGTATATCTTTTTGACGTATATCTTTTAAACCATTATGGTTAATTATTACATTAATTATTACCATTGGCGAAGAATCAATCTATTAAACTGTTAAATCAGTTAATTAATTAGATAAGCTTCCAAAAGAAGAAAAAATGTTGATGATCTTTATAGGAATGATATATCATTAAAGTTATATTATTTATTTAATTTGGTATCCGAATTACATGGAATTTAATTTGATGCCAATTGTTGATATCAAATCTTTTTTACGAATGATACGTATTATTACAGTTAAGTAAATAACAAGAGATAGTATCATTTCTATTTTACTTTTTAATTTGATGGAATTTAACTTGATTAGTTAAGATTAGTTAATTGTAGCACTAGGTTTTAATTTTTCATGTCATACATTAATTTTTTTCGAAAAGTAATAATGTTTGACAGAGAATTGAAGTTGCCATTACTTGGGCGGGGGGGAAGGGGAGGTGGAATAAGATTTTCAATAAGAATATCCTTGAAGAAAAATTAAAATTACTATTTTAATTGGATTGAACGTAAGAACATCCTTGATAAATATATATTTACAGCTTTTGATTACTTACATCGCTGCAAATTCATCAACATTTTTTCTTCTTTTGATCCCGCAGCTTAACTAAGTAACTGATTTAACAGTTTAACAGATTGATACCTCGCCACTGGTAATAATGGCTCCAGCCAGAGGACCAAAATGTCGCTTATGCGATGAAAAATAACACGCTGAGCCACTATCATCTCTAAATGTAATATAATATACTTATTATTGTAAATGCGCATTTGAAGTCAGTCACACTTTCCAAAATTCAAAAATCCAGAAATTTAATTTCTGCCCATGAGAAACATGAGAGGTCGGAGAAGAGAGTAAAAACATGACAACTAGAGAATCTTAAAGGAAGAAAGTAATAAACTGCATCACGTGAACCGTCTCTTATGAGTCTCTGATTGAGCGCGGTCATCAAAGCTCCATAGGCATGGAAGTGAAAGAGATTGCAGAAAACTAATCATGTGATCACCATCCTGATTGGATGTCGCGCTGTCATTCACTTGATGCAATTTGCCACTCTCTTATGGTATTCATAGTCGGATCTTATTTTAACCGCCTTAAGCCGGTTCTACATTAGTGTATTTAATCTTAAGTATAATCTTAAAATGTCATGAATCATTAGAAAGCCGCAATACCAATATGAAACGTTTCAAAATCCAAGCTTCAGATTAGCTGTCACAACAAATTTGCGATCAGCTTGCAACTAATGTAGAATCGGCTTTAAGTAATGTCTTAAGTCACCAATGCGACTTTCTAATTGGTTCATGACATTTTAAGATTATACTTAAGATTAAATACAAGATCTGTCTGTGAATACCGGTCATAATGCTCAATTGAAGGATATCTCTCTATCTAAATCTCCGCTGTCTCTATCTATAGCCTTGTGTCCACGATGCTAAAAATCAGTCCAAGACTTCGGATGAAGAAAGAATTGATCATAGTGATCATGTGATTTGTTAATTCCTTCTCTGTCCGAGATCTCGGACCGATTTATAGGGCCGTTTCACTAACGCCGGTCAAGCTTAATCGTGATTAACTGTCAACTGCAATTGCTCGATTCTATTAAACAGCAAACGCGATTGGTCAGTCAATGGCCGATTAAGCTAACTGGCGTTAGTGAAACTGGCTCCTAGCATCGCAAATCATCGAATTTTAAGATAGAAATTGACGAATATCAAACGTCATTTTGACACTGAAGGAGGTCGAATGGAAACGAAATTACGCTGCTAATTGCTAACTAAGCTAAAAAATGATAATGAAAAAGTGATTTATTTCTATTTGTTTATTAAATAGATTAACAATTATCATATAATTTCGTTTTCATCTAATCTTCTTTTATTAAATATTGAATTATAAATAAATGGAGATCATTATCGAATAAATTACTTTGTCATTATCATTTCCTAGTTTAATTAACAAATACCAATGTACAGGGTAGGCCATTTAAAATTTGGAATTTAATTTGGCTCTAAAAAAAAAACGCATGAATATTTTTCAAAGTTTATGGCTTTATTGAAAAGATAGTACATACATTGCCATGAAATATAATTTCAAATGAACGGCTGACTGCACAATACCCCATTCTATCAACCCAATTTTTCTAAGTATATTTTCCACTGTATGGGCGCGTATTTCATCGATGACAACTTTGATTTCATGTTTTAATTCTTGAATCGTTTCTGGCTGGTTAGCGTAACACTCATCCTTGACGTTCCCCATAAAAAATAGTCCAGCGGAGTCAAATCGCAGTTGCGAAGCGGCCAATTAACATCAGCATTTCGGCTGATTATGCGATTTTCGGAGACAGTGCGCAAAAAAATCGATTGTAGCGTTGGCTGTGTGGCAAGGCTGTGTGCCGTCCTGTTGAAACCAAATGTCGTCTGTGTCCTTCTCTTCAAATTTGGGAAGCAAGAATTCGTTTAGCATGGCGCGATAGCGCTCGCATTGACGGCAGCTCCTTGCTCATTTTCAAAGAAAAATGACTCAATGATGTCGCCGGACCAAAAACCACAGCAAACAGTCACTCGCTGTGGATGCATCGGCTTCTCCATGACAACGTGCGGATTCTCTGACCCCCAAATACGACAATTCTGCTTGTTCACAGCCGAGGTGAAAATGAGCTTCGTCAGAAAAGATGCTTTTTGGGTAAAAATGCTCTTCAACCAAGCGTTGTTCAGCCCATTAGGCGAACCGAAAACGCATCGGATGGTGCGGCTTCAATTCTTGCATTAATTGAACTTTATACGCCTTCATACCGAAGTCTTTATTCAAAATTCTTCTCAAAGAAGTGCGTGAAATGTTCAAGTTTTGAGAACGATGGCGAGTTGATGTTGATGATTGTTCAAGCACACTCTGAGCAACAACAGCAATGTTTTCGGTTGACCTTACTGGACGAGCACGTGAACGAGTTGCTTTATCCAATAAGGATTCAGTTTGCCGAATTCGCTTCACAAAATTGATTCAAATTGCGTTGAAGGCATTTCTTTTCTACCAAATTTTCCACGTAAATTTCTTACAGTTTGGGTTGAAGACACCACTTTGAAAGTAAGTTTTCAATATTTCCCAATTTTGTTCAAGCGTATAGCCCATTTCGTAAATGTCAAACAAAAAACTAAATTTCTGATATGTCATAAATGTTATTACGCCTTTCAAACTCAAAATAACGGTAGTTGAAATTCCAAACGCTAGATGGCCCACCCTGTATAATTCCATTTCTGTTCGATCTTCTTTTGTTATAAACAAATGAAGGTTGAGATCGAATAAATCGTTTTTTAAATTATATTTCCTAATTTTTAGCAATTATCAGCGTTTCATTATTATATCGACTTTATCGATCTTATTTTGAAAAAATCGACCGAGATACTATCATAGTACAGACATTATCATAGTACAAACTTATGCTATGCTTAGCGCTGCGACACTGACATGTCTTCAGATGTCTTCAGATCGCAGCGCTCGCTGATCATGTACTCGTATTCACTAGCGCTTCTTTCGTAAAGAATGTCAGAAGGACTCAAAAGGATGCGGTCGACGATGACGACGTTTTAATCTGAAAAAGTGGCAGTTCGGAACTTTGTGTCGCGATATCTCTGTAGGGTTCGTACAGAAAAAATAAAAACACTTTCATTATATATTTCGAGCGGTGCAATCGATTTAGCATACTTAGAACTTGATTAGTTCAGCTCTTATTGAGTTTTCAATAATTTCGGTCTGATACAACTCGCTGGTTCGCGTAAAGGAGACATATCAGTGTCTCGCGCCATAGCTTAGCGCCGAGACACTACTAGTGTCTTCAGATTTGATGTGTTATTTTGGAAGCATGTAAAAAGTACATAATCTTGCTGTACTAATTTTTTATTTTGTGTGTAATTAACGAAGATATTAACTTAACGTTAAGCATCCCTACATTCCATCGCGATTTTCTGCTAAACCGTTCGAGCATAAAAATTGGAGCACATAATTATCATATAAAAAGCATTTAATTCTAGCGTATCATTTTGATTTTTTGTGAGGGGAGGGGTACTTTAACAAATATGATGAATAGGATGATTCGATAATAGAGGAAAGCTACTATTATGAAATAACTATTATTATGAAATAACGCCTAATATGAGATAGCGATGTTTTTGCTAATTGCTAACAAACGCTATCTATTTCACTATAAATTTATTGCTCTTGGATTGAAAATTATTTAGTGGAACATTCATTATTAGATCATGCCTATAGTTGTAAAAAAAATTTTAGAATTTAGATGTCTTCGAATTTTATTGAGATGTACCTTTAAATCTTGTTTATATTTAATAAATAAATATTTGGCAATAAATTATTCAAGTAGTGATAGGGTAAAATCGTACTAATAGAAAAATACGAGATATGTCGAATTGCTTAATTACAGAAGTTAGATTTGGTGATCGGAAAACCATAAAGCATGGAAACTGTAACATGAGATACCGAGAGTATTTCTAATATGAAATAACCTATGTTCCTATATCATAGTGAAAATCATTGCTAAAGTATAAATATTACTGTACAATAATAAAAAGAATATCTACAGATCGAGTGCTTGTTTCTGCGATGTTTGATTGCAATTACCTAAAGATAGAAGTTCTGAGTACAATGCATCGCTGATACAATATTCACTTTGCGCGCACACTGGCTGTTTGCTCGTATTTTAGAAATATAAAAGAGTTTTTTTAATTGTAATACTAATGTACTTTGCGTTTTATTATCGCTTGTTCGAGCATCTCATATTAAAGATATAATTTGTTGACTTTGCAATTTGCACACTCTTTACATTTCTTATTAAAAAAAAAAAATTTGAATTAAATTTTATATAACATTATCTTAAAACTTATTAAATTTTTTTCAAAAAGGCTTATTATTTCTTTAAGCTCTGCTCATAGAGCTTCTAGCTTCTTTACTCAAAATGATTCAGTATCTCATAATAGGGGCCTTTCCTTTATATATTTGCTGAGAGCACTTTATAACCGATTGAAAGAGGTTTGCCGAAGTGAAAACTCCAGCTTTTTTTACGCTGACTATACTTAATTACGTTTAAGAATAAGTTCAGCCGGAGTAATTAATTTTAGATTTCCGTAAAAGTTTTATCACACGAAGTTTTAGAAGGATATTCGGAAAATATCCTTTTAAGGGACCGAGAGAAGCGACGAGTTTAAAGATATGGAGAAATGGATGCCAACATCTTAATCTTTTCCTCGAGAAAGTTTCTCTCGTTGCAAATCTCGCCGCGCGAACGCGAATGCGTATCGGCCGTTGTATCTCTCTCTCTCTCTTGCCCCTCCTCAGAGAATACCGGCGCGACATATAAATCACAAGCGACTTTTTTAAATAGTAGATTACGTTTCGATTTAAAAGGAGAGAATTTCACGCACAACACGTGAATATGAATTTTGTCTCAATCAATAAACTCGCAAACAGTCTACTGTTCATCATTAATTATTCAAACACGAGAGATTTGTGTAAAAAAGCGTGCGCGCTCACACACACACACACACACACACACACACACACA